>Ga0307515_10001917_pt1 | contig 46111 bp, 34 predicted proteins | sample 17_EM_MG_FD_194513 | JGI IMG/M metagenome (GOLD analysis project Ga0307515, IMG submission 194513) | Populus trichocarpa ectomycorrhiza microbial communities from riparian zone in the Pacific Northwest, United States - 17_EM | ecosystem: Host-associated > Plants > Roots > Unclassified | place... | reverse complement strand
GATGACTATCTTGTGTAGCCTGGCTTTTGCCGGGCTACTTATTTAGCCCATTGGGCTAAGCGAAAGAAGGCTCCGTCTCCTTTTCTCCAGATGTATTTTGTGTCACCGGTTTTTTAGGTTTAAACGGTTCGTTCTTCTTCCAAATCGTATAGATCAGTACCAACAGCTTTTTCTGAACGGCCACATAAGCTTTCATCTTTTGATGATGCCGCTCAAAGAGGCGTTCAAAGAAAGGTTTAAAATCCCCTACGTCATAACGAACCATGTTAAAGGCTGGCATATGCATAGCTCGCCGTAGATGGCTGTTTCCCTTTTTTGATATTCGTGTTTTTCCGTTATGATTGCCTGATTGATTTTCCACAACATCATAACCTGCATAGCTGATCAACTGCGATATAGAACTGAACAATGCAAAGCCATTGGTTTCACCAAGAGTGGCAGCAACGGTTAAGTTGCCAACGCCCTTAATATCTGTTATAAACTGCACTTTTTTAGCTATTTCCGGGTTGATGTACAGTTGTTTATCTATCTCATCAGCTGTCTCCAAAAGTTCATTTTCTATTGTCGTAATCAGCTTTTTAAGATGCTTCATTACTTTCTTATTGCTGTAAATGCTGTGTTCGTCAGCATGCAGCTGGTTGCCGATATTGGTTTTTAGTTCCTGCAAACTCTGGTAATGCCTGGTAAGTGCCCTAAGTGTGTAAAAGAATTCATCCATCGGCTGCCACAATTCAAGACATTGTTCTGCACCCATACGGGCCAGGCCCGCGGCATCTATCTTATCATTTTTGGTTTTAAGACCAACTGCCTGGAAATATTTCTTAGCCTTGTTGGGCAATACAATGGCAACCTGTAATCCTTTTTTAAATAGGAACATAGCACAGGATTCATAATATACTCCGGTAGCCTCCATTACAATAACCAGTGGCACACTCAACTCTTTCCTGTGATTGCCAAGCCATGAAATCAGATCCTTAAATCCCTGCTCATGATTAGAAAACTTACGGCTGGCTTTTACTTTTACTTGTTGGTTTACTTCAATAACGGACAGGCACGCATGAAAATCATTTTTGGAAATGTCAATGCCCAGTGAATACTTTAACATAAGCAGTGGTTTAAAGTGATTAATTACAGGATCTCTTTATACGACCTTTTCTCATAGTATTATACAGAATGATAGTATCTGTGACTATCTCCTTAAGTACTGTTCTGGCTTAGTAAAAAGAAAATAAGAGCAGATCTTCCTTCGAAACAACATCCTTTTTTTGGTGTCTAGTCTGAGATTAATTTACTGCTCTTACTCCTGTTTAACAAAGATATGAGTCAGAGACGTCGAATAGCAGAGGGGCGTTAATTGATAGTTCACACAACCCTTTGGGGGCGAGTAGGATGAATTCTATCGACACAGATGTATTGACGCATTCACTTGTCAACCAAAATTCAAATTTACGTTTGAAGGTAAATGATATGATAGAAGATATTGTTACAACTCAAACTCTCGATAAAGTAGCCTCAATATATACCCAACCAAGGCTATTTCTTTTTCACGTTTAGTCCATATTTTGAAAATATTTCAAAACCTTTGCGAAGAAAGGTCACAGCGTCATCAAAATCTCGGGGCTCTGTTTTTCCTTGGCCAATTTGTTTGATCATCATTAAAGCACCGATTTTGTTATTTATTGCTGGAAAAAATAAATCAATTTCAATAACTTTTTCAAAAAACTTTTGCGAGCTATCTATTCTGCCCATATATAATTCATCATACATATCCCCTTCCAATGGTAAAAATTTATTGACTTCTCCTTTTATATATTCTTGCATTGGCGACTCACAAATAGTTGTTTGCAAGTACCTTTCGATCTCAGTTGCAATTTCGGATGATTCTGCTCTGTTATTAATTTCGATAATTAAATCTGTGTAAGATTTGATGCCTGGGAAACTTAATTGCGATGTGATAGATTGTATTGCTGAGTCAATTTCGTCACTGGAATTTCCACTCTCCAAATCAAATTCTGTCTGTGCAGTTTCCAAAGCTTTAGCAAAAGAAATTACATAAGTTTTAATCAGCTCTTCTTTCCATGATTGATAATTAGAAAAAGGATAGTAGGGACAAAGTTTTATTGCTTTGAAAATGTAGATTAAAGCAGAATTATAATTTTCTGTTAACATATAAACAATTGCTCTATATCTTTCAATTTCACAATTCCACATCTCTTCGATATCGTTTAATAGTGTTTTTGATTCTACAGTAGCGTAATTTTTAATTGTATTTAAACTCCTATTGATGTTCTGTTGATTCTCATCTAATAATCTATGGGCTTCTGTAAATGAGTTTGCGTCAATCGTCATGTCCATAAAGCCGTGTGCAACAACTGACTGATAAAATGACATTATATTCTCAATGAAATTTTCAAGATCTCTTTCTTTAACCTCTATGCGACTTGCAATTTCCGTTAAGTCATGAATTACCTTAATATTGTTAAACGTACCTTCTTTGGAAAAAAAAATAAAAGTAATTTTAGATGTCTTTTCATCAATTAGCGGCAACAGTACGCACTGAACTTCCCCTGAATCTACTTTTCTTTTTATAAGGCTATTTAATTTATTCGGAGATAATAAATAATAGTAAAATTTCGGAAACCTAATTAGTCTATAATTAGCTAAACCAATCAAAAAGGGAAATGAGTTTTTAAAAAGATCTTTTATTCTTAGTTTGCTATCTTCATTAAGCTTTTCAGTGACCATCTTTTTTTCAAAATGGTCATTTTCGGTCACGTAAACACATTCCATTTCGGCCGCCGTAAACTGTTTTGTATTTTTTTTACGTTTGAAATCATCTATCAATGCCATAATTGTGGTAAAGAGAACTGGAACTAACAATATATAGTACCAACACGATGCTAATACTTTCAAAGCATTAGAAAAATAATATAGAGAACAAATTGTCGCAGACGCTGTAAAAAAGTAAATCCAATACCTAAATAGTGACCTAACTACATAGATAAAAAACTCTTTTATAAATTTTAAGAATCTTATAGGAGTAAAGAGATTAATTAAGTCATTCATATTTTGAGATATAACGATAAATATAGACGATTTTCGGTTCAGATTAAATTGATTGTTTAAATATACCTCGTTGTCCGTAGAGTTCCGTTGTTCGAATGCCCCCGCTACCGCAAGGGTCAACCCTTGTGGTCCGCATGCTAAGTACGCGCCAGGCATGGCAACCATGCACAACCCGGAGATTGCTTCGTCCCTCGTATGACATGGTGGTGATAACGATTAGTAAAATACCCAAAAAGCCACCTAAGGCGTGCCTTGTCAACTTAAGCGCTTCTGACAGCGTCTAACCTCGTTGTCCGTATAGCTCCTTCGAATTACGATGCCCTTAGTCCTCGTTGTCCGTAGAGTTCTCTGCCTTCGAATTACGATGCCCGTAGCCTCCACACTAAGGGGCCTATTCCCGCTTCCATAATCAAGTAGCAAAAAAGCCGTCATACAATGCTTGTTTAAAAATCGGGATAAGGAAGATACCTTATTGAGAAAAGCTAACGTTTTGTACTATCTTTATTTTGATGAAAGAACGTATACAGTCGGTAGACATCGTGCGCGGATTAATCATGATTATCATGACGCTTGACCATACCCGCGATTTTTTGCACCTGGCCGGACCGCCCCCGCTTGATGTACAGCGCACCACGGTGATACTGTTTTTTACGCGCTGGATAACACATTTTTGCGCACCCACCTTTGTTTTTTTGAGCGGCGTATCGGCATGCCTTGCCGCGCAGCGCCGAACAACCGGCCAGATGACCACTTTTTTACTAAAACGAGGTGCCTGGCTCATATTATCCGACCTGGTAATTATCAGCCTCATCTTTAGCTTTGATGTGCATTACCATTTCCCGGTGCTGGAGGTTTTATGGGCCATCGGCTTTGGCATGATTATTTTGGCTTTACTCATTCGGGCACCTAAAAAAATTATAGCCTTGGTTGCAATACTGATTATTGCCGGCCATAATTTACTTGACAATGTTGATTTGCCTAAGAACGGCACGCCTGGCAACCTTACTACGCTATTGCTGAATGGCGTAGGGGCATTGATCCCTATCGGCGCCAACCGGTTTATATTTGCTATTTATGCCGCCATTCCGTGGACGGGGGCTTTATTGTTAGGCTACGTTTTTGGCCATCTTTACAAAAAGGGCTATAATGCGGCAAAGCGGCAGAAGATATTAAAGCTTTCGGGCTGCGCATTGATTGTGCTGTTTGTTACCCTGCGCCTTATCAACCATTACGGCGACCCTGTACTCTGGGCCGTTCAGCGGAATTGGGCGCATACCCTGCTTTCGTTCCTGAACGTGAGAAAGCAAACGCCCTCGCTCCTGTTTATGGTGATGACGCTTGGGCCCGTATTGCTATTGTTGTCGGCTACGGAGGGCATAAGCAACCGCGTTACCCGGTTTTGCACTGTATATGGAAATGTGCCTTACTTTTATTTTATCGCACATTTGGTGTTGCTGCGCATAATCAATGTAGCGGGTGTTGTACTCGCCCGCATTCCGTTTGACTTTCAGAAGCCTGCACCGGTATGGGCCGCGCCGGGTTTCGGTATTCCGCTTTGGGGGGTGTACCTGTGCTGGATAACCGTTATTGCGTTGATGTATTACCCCTGCCGTCAGTATGGCCGATATAAGCAAACCCACAGCGGGTGGTGGTTATCGTTTATATAGGATTGGGATACCTGGCTGTCGCAAATCAGCAAAAAAACCGCCCAGGCAGGCCAGGCCTAACAGTTGCCAACTACAGTCATAAGGGCTCGAAGTAAGATAATCGAACAGCAGAGAAATGACAAGGTCCATAAATAAACTACATCAACAACACTTTCCAGGCATCCATTACCCGGCCGACATCTAACAATTGGCTGGCTTTTAAATGCAGGTGTTGGGTGCGGCTGTCGCCGATGGTAGCATCGGCCAGTTCTTTCATCTCATCGGTTTCACTAAAAGCTTTTACCTCCTCATTGGATGGCAGCGTTTCAACAAGCCCTAATAATCCCAGGTTATTGCCGGTTAATACTGTGGAGTATTTAACCTCTTTGGGAAAAGCATCTACGCCGATACCTATTCCGGCACTGCCTGTTGGTTTGGCAATTTTGAATAAATTATCGCTGGTTACCCTGCAATACCAATCGCCGCCTAAACGAGCCACCAGGTCTATTTTATGCGGGTCTATTTTACCATTGGCATCCAAAATAGCTTCACTGATATGCATCCGTTTCACCTCGGCAATAACCAAATTACCCGCTCCCCCGTTTTTTCCTAACGATATCACATCATTCACTACGCATTCCAATTGAACGGTTGATTCCGCTACCCTCGGAGGCTTTATTGTCTCCGAAGCCAATTCAGTAAACCCTGCTTTCGAAAATTCATTTACACCTTTTTGGTAATCCATACTGGTTAAATAGGTCTGTTGCACCATTTCGTAGTTCACGATATTTATCACACATTCAGGCACTTCCAAAACGTTTTCAAGCGTGTGTTTAGTGGTATTATCCCGCGCCCTGCTTGTGGGCGAAAAAACACATATTGGTGGATTGATACTAAAAACATTAAAAAAACTAAACGGACTTAAATTAACCTGGCCGTTTTTGTTAATAGTGGATACAAAGCATATTGGCCGGGGTGCAATGGCATAGTGCAAATAACCCTGCATTTCGGCCGGTGTTAACGATGATACATCGATAGTTTTTAACGTCATTCAAATTTTATTTAAAGCTTAATCAGCCGGTTATCTGGCCTTAAGCGGGGGGCGTCACTTATGCCACTTCGATAATTGCGATATTGTAAGTTATACAAAACTAACCGACAATAAGCAGAAAAAAGACAATGTAATTTAAGAACGAAATTATTTTTCGGATTTTATTTTCCCTCATTATCATGCCCCGCTGTTCGAAGCCCGATGTCGAATTACCGTGTCTGTTTCTGCAGACTACCGGGTTTAATCAAATGGGATTACCGTTTGTACTGCAGCATATTTTTTTGGCAAAGCCAAACCTTCAAACTCCCTCAAACGATATCAACAAAAAAAGCCCATACCCTGTTTAACCAGAATATGGGCTCCTAAAACTTACTCCTATGCGAGCTTTTAAAGCGCCTGCCCGTTATTTAGGGAACCCAGCATCCGCCTTTACCTCGTTTATTTGTTGGGTATGGCGGTTACTGTGGGCAGCTATCAGCAGGATGAACTGGTAACTATCGTAAGTACCAACAGGCAATACCAACACGTGGTTGCGCAGGTCTGTTTTGGTGTTTTTTATGAGTGCTATCAGCTTTTCGCGATTGGATCTGAATGCGGTGAGCGCTTCGGTAACGGTTTTGTAGGGCGAATTTGCCGGCTCAAGCGCGGCGAAGGTTTTGGATTTATGTGTGCGGTCTTCCACGGCCTTTATGAGGTCGTCGTCGGTAAATTTAATGCCGGCCCGTTTTTCGGGGTTGGCCGGTTGCGATAAGGCTGGTTCGGCCATGGCCCAGAGTTCTTTTTCGGCGGCGGCAATATGTTTAATACAGTCGGCCACGCTCCATTTATCAGCAGCCGGCTTGAAGTTTAGCTGGGCTACGCTCAAGCCCTTAACGGCATCAAAAACGCCAGATTCGGTTTGGGTGAGCAATTGCATCGCTTTTTCTCTTTCTTGTGGGGTTATCATGTTGCTTGTTTGTTGTTGCGCGCTGCATTGGTACGCTGTAAAGCTCAGCAAAGTGAGGATGATGATACGTTTCATGGATTGATGTATAAAATTTATAATTTTTTACCCTAATACAAGGGCATGAGTGATTGCGAAGTATTTACTTGTTTAATTACCTGCTCCAGGTGTCCATAAGCCGCCCTATAAGGAAAAACAGCCATACTGATCCTTTTTACACCGGCAATTTGCAATGCCTCAACAGTAGCCAGATTTGGGTTACCAACAACATTAACAGGTAGGGAAACCGCCATGCTGATTTGTTTAATAACTGCGGCATCGCCTATGCCGGTAACAAAAAGGCCATCTGCGCCGGCATCACGGTAAAGCCCTGCCCTAAGGATAACGGTTTCGAGCGGCGAGGCCAGTTTTTGCAGGTAAACATCAGTGCGGGCATTTATAAAAAGCTGCTGGTTGGTTTTGGCAAGGTAGTTTTTGATACTGTCCAGTTTACGCAAATAAACATCCTGGCCCTGGGCGTCCTCCAAATTAATGCCAACAACCCCAATATCCAGCAGTTGCTGAATTTGTTCATTGATAACCACGAGATCATTACTATACCCCCTTTCAAAATCGACCGACAGTGGAAGATCTGTTGAGGCTTTGATCCTTTGAACAATGTAGAGCAATTCATTAAAAGGAATTTGCTCGCCATCGGCATAACCCATTGAATCGGCAATTGCGCCACTTGAAGTACCTATCGCCTCAAAACCGGCAACTTGTATCAGTCGCGCGCTTTTGGCGTTCCAGGCGTTACCTAATAAAAAAGGAACCGGCTGATGATGCAGCTGGTAAAATGTTTGGTAATGAGTCATACCTTATCTGATATATATACAAATTTATGTTGTTTCCGGCAATTAAAAGGGTGCAAATTAGACATTATAGCGGGCCGATTTGGACATTAGTAGTTGGCGAAATTACAGTTACTTTAAAGTAAAAAAGCCGCCCTGCTAACAGGACGGCTCATGCATTATAATCAACTAAATCAAATTTTTATTACACCAAACGCACGTTAAAGTGATAAAGATGTATCAAGTGCTACAATTGCATCGGTGTTATTGGGTGTAATGCCGTTTTGCATTTTCTTATTTGGTAATCCAGATTTTTGTGCTGGTAAGATCACTGCCACCGGTTGCTGCTTTCCAGTTGGTAGTGTTCAGTTGCGCTTCATCGGCCGGATATTGGTAACGTTGTAGGCTGCCATAATTTTGTTTATAGCCCGCCGGGTTGTTGGTATCCGTTGGTGTTGCGCCGCCCGTTCTTCTTAGCAAGGTCCACGCTAACCAGGGCTGGCGGAACATATCAACCCATTCCTGCGCATAGATCATACTGAGCGCATTTGCGGAGTTAAAAGCAACTTTCGGGTTGGCCAATATAGCGTTGATAGTTGCAGCAGATGGTGTTTCTGAAGTAGGTTTGTTTACAACCCAAACAGATGAATTGTACGCCACACTATTCCAGAAGGTAAGTGATGCCGTAACACCTGCATTATATTCACTTTGTGGCGACGAAGTGCTTTGCGCTACACCCGCAACGCCACGTGCGTAAACTTCTGCTTTTAAAAAGTGTACCTCGGCCGGTGTAATGAAAATTTCGGGACATGCGCCTGTCGAGCCGGTAGCAATTCCGTCCCTGCCCCAGTAATAATTATAATCGGAATACAAATTGCCATCCTTATGCGCTGCCCAACCTTTATTATCAGGATCTCTTTCGGTGTTATAAGGGTCGCCGCCATCTGTTATAGGGGTGGCCGGGTTTTGCGGGTAAGGTACCCAATTACCTGCCCCGTTAACTTCAAAAAATATTTTACACCTTAAGTCAAATATCCCGCTGCCATCGGTATTGTTATTGCTGCTGAATAAATTCCATAGGGTGCTGCCCATTCTTGCGCGGCTTTCCTGGTGGAAAAAGAAACCCCTTCCTGCTCCATCAATATCAAAGGATATGCCCGGAACATTGGCTTGTTTAAAGCCAACAACGTCGGTAAGTGGGTTGCTCGATAGCTTGGTTATGGCATCGGCTATTATCGGTGCCGCATCTGTATTGTCTTTATCATACATGGTAAGCGCGTAACGCAAACGCAGCGAATTGGCAAACGCTTTCCATTGGTCGATATTATTGTTTAAAAGAAACTCCGACCCAAACGAAAACTGGGTGCTGCTGGCAGTAAAGTGGTTTGCAGCCCAGGTAAGATCGGCCAGGCAGGATAAATATACGGCCTGCTGTTTATCATACGGCACTTTAAGATCGGCAGTAGAACCCGAAAATGCCTTGCCTGCTTTAGAATATGGCATATCGCCATAGAGGTTGGATACTTCAAGCGCCTCGTAAGCCCGCAATACTTTTACCATACCTATGGCATTAGTGTAGGTTGCCGAATCGGGACTGCTTGTCATGGTGGTAAGCATTTGATTCATAGCCGGTAAATTCGAGTAAAACAAGCTCCAGTTTTGCCCTTCTACAAAACCGAAATCCGATACGGCATATACAGCGCCCAATTGGGTTACGGGGTATAGCCATCTTGCTTCGGCCCAGTTGCCTATGTTTGCCGCACGATCCAGGTTAGCGCCGATACCTGTGTAAAGCTGTTGCAAGGTGGCCGATGCCGGACCGCTATAAGGCGCGTTTTCCTTTTGAAAATTCTTGGTACATGACGCAAGAACTGCAGTAATGAACAAGGTAGTAGTTACCATTATTGCCCATCGTTTTATATCATGATACTTAATCATAAGTTTCGTTCTTAATTTTTAACAATCCTATTAAAATCCCGCTTTTACCGAAAAACCGTAGGAGCGTACGCCAGGTAAGCCACCAAACTGAATACCCTGAACGTTTCCTGTACCTACAACACTTTCAGGGTTTATCCTGTCGGGTAAGGTATTGAACAGGTAAAACAGGTCGCGGCCGATTAACGATACCGACAGGTTTTGGAGCATTTTTGTTTTTTGTACAAATTCTTTCGGCAGGTTATAAGTGATTGACACCTCACGCAGCTTACCCCATGAATCATTGAATATGGAGTTGGTGCGTACAATAGGATCATTATCCCATGATTGATAATTACCCGCGTATTTCCACCATGCATTTACCACATTGGTGTTTGGTGTATAGGTACCCGCTGTTGAGCCCTGCACCACACCAGGTAAAATTACGCCAACGTTGGCCTTTGTTCCGTCGGGATAAGTATAAGCCAAGCCGTGTCCGTCCCTTTCGTAAACGGTTTCGGGGGCCATACCCTGCCCCATAAGGGTAGCGTAGTCACCAGACCAGATCTGTCCGCCCACCTTAAAGTCTGTTAAAACATATAAGCTAAAGTTTTTGTAACGGAAGCTCTGCGAAATACCGCCCGTCAGTTTTGGCGTGGCATCGCCTATTTTAACCAAATTGTCTGATGTGGCGTATTGCGAGCCAAGTACAGCGCCGTTTCCTGTGTTTGTACCATCAGCGTATATCAGGTTAACAATCTTTTGGCCATTTGGCGCATATTTGTAATCGTACCCGTAAATGCTGCCATAATTTTGGCCTACATCAACTTTCATCAAAACACCGTTGCTGCCAAACCATGAACCTAACTGTAATGAGTTAAGCCCTGGCTCCAGCGCAACAACTTTATTTTGATTATGTGCTGCATTCAAGGTTACATTCCATGAAAAATCACTTGATTTAATCACTTTTGCACTCACGGTTAATTCATAGCCCCTGTTGCGTAACGCGCCGGAATTTATTAAAACGTTTGGAACACCTGATGAACCAGCTACAGGGATTGTTATTTCCTGGTTATCTGAGTAGGTGTTATAGTATGTGAAATTCACATCCAGCCGGTCATTAAAAAAACCAAGATCGGGGCCAATTTCAAAAGACCGGGAACGTTGCGGTTGTATGTTGGTAGGGTACGAACTCGGCAAATTCAACCCGGTTGTGAAACCTGGCGTGCCTGAAGTTGGGCGGTAGGTAAATCCGTTTTGATAAGGCAAATAGGCATTTGCACTTTTGGCCTCGCTTACACGTATTTTTCCGTAAGTGAACCAGCTTTTTACCGAACTCATATCAAACGCATCGGTAAACACAAAGCTTAAACTTGCCGATGGGTAAAAATAACTCCAGTTTGTTGGGCGTAAGGTAGACGACCAGTCATTTGTTCCGGCCAGATCCAAAAACAGGTAATTTTTGTACGAAAGATTAAGCAAGCCATAAACAGTATTTATTTGCTGCTCATACCTGTTTTCTGACGCATTAAGTGCCGTTGTTGAATTGCCGGCGTAATTGCTCAGGTTAAATAAAAACGGGTAATTAAATGGCCCTGGATTAGTTTGCGCAATGTCATACATGTTCCGGTAGTAGTGCCTTGCACCTACAGAAAGACTGGCATTAAAATCGGGAAGTAAACTGTTTTTATGAAATATCAAACGACCATCGAGGTTGTTGGTAGCATTTTTGGCCAGGTCATATCCGTAGCTGCCAATTAATCCGGCGGCATCTGTAGGATAATTTTTAGTAACATACTCGTTGGTGTAATAATCCAAACCAACGTTGCCCACTGCCTTTAACCAGGGTGTAACTTCGGCATTTAATGAAATTGAGCCCACAAACTGGTTTTGTGTAAGCGTGGTAATATCATTAAATGTATTCCACCAGTAATACTGCTGACCATACTCAAACGGCGATTGCTTTAGTATAGGATTTTGCGATCCGTCGGCCAGCGTAGTCAGCCCTCTTTCAATCGGCTTATAATCTGCAGGCAAATTGTACACGGTCATATAACCCAGGCCGATATTACCCGCCCCACCGTTTTCACCGTATATATTTGGTGGGTTAAATTTGGTCAGGTTAATATAACTGGCTGTAGCGTCAACCTTAACTTTGGGGCTGATATTTATTGATGAACCTATATTAAATGTATTGGTGGCGTTATTACTATTGTAGGTAATAGCCTCATTTGTTGACCGTGTATAGGAAACGCGCAAGGTGCCAAGTTCCCCGCCGCCCGAAAGGGCTATGTTATGGGTTTGTGTATTACCGGTTCTGTAAAAGCTTTTGAAGATATTTGAATTGCCGGTATAAGGCCTGGTTGTACCATCCCACCAAACAAGTGGCTGCCCTTCCATTTTAGGCCCCCATGATGCACCATCGCCGGGAAAACCAATATAGTTATAAAACGGCCCGCCGGCAGCACTGGTAACACCCGGGCTAACATAAGCCCCTGGTATGTTGCCCAAAGGGCCATAGGGGTCGCCGCCTATTTGTTCCTGCCTGTTTTTACCATTGGCATCTTTATAAAAGAAAGGATTTGCCGAGTAAAGGTCTTCTGTCATACCGTTACCATATTCACTCTGCGTTTTTATAAAGCGGTAAGGATCATTAGCGCGATAAGTGTAGCCATAATCAACACCAAAACCTTTCTTTTTGTTGCCTTTTTTAGTCACGATAAGTATTACACCGTTGGCGCCGCGTGCACCATATAACGCCGCTGCGGTTGGGCCCTTCAACACATCAAGGCTTTCAATATCATCAGGGTTCATACTGTTTAAGAAAGATCCGTTATCTACCGGCGGTTGCGAAACGTCGGTACCGCCATTACTAAGTGATAAGGCATCATTAAAAGATTGCACCCCTCCTTTTGGTTGTACAGGTTCATTATCAATAATAACATTGTCAACCACTATCAGCGCCTGGTTATTCCCGGCAAGGTTATTATTACCCCTGATAACTATACGGTTTGAAGAACCTTCCACACCGTTTGGCTGGGTAATATTCAGGCCTGCTATTTTGCCCATTAAGCCCGAGGCTATATTTGGCGGGTTAACTTTATTCATATCGGCACCTGATATGGTCTGAGCGGCGTAGCCTAATGATCTTGCTTCGCGTTTTATACCCAAAGCAGTAACAACTACTTCATTTAACGAACCTGCGCTTTTTTTCAGTTCGATAACTAAATTTGTACTGGTGCCTACTTTTATTTCCTTGCCTTCATAGCCAACATACCTTATTATCAAAACATCGCCTGCCGACGCGTTCAAGCTAAAGTTACCATTTACATCGGTTTGCGTGCCATTGGTTGTTCCCTTCAGGCCGACGGAAGCGCCGGGAAGAGGCATCCCGGTTGAATCAACTACTTTTCCGGTAATAGGCGGAGCTTCATCCGCCGCGTCTTTTTTTAATTTTTGCTCGTATCGGATCAATATGGTTTTGTCGTCGATACTGTAAGTCAGCGATTGTCCATTCAGCACCTTATCTAAAACATCGGCCAGTGGCGTGTTTATAAAATCCACCGCCTGTGGCTGGATGTTTTTAATTTTATTGGATGCAACAAGAACGTTATAGCCAGTTTGCTTCCTTATCTCCTTGAAAATTTGTTCAAGAGAAGCGGAATTATTTTTGTAGGTGATTTTTTGAGCAATGCTCAATGCGCTAACATGTAAGATGGTAACCGTCAAAATAATAGAGGTAATTCTCATAATCAGCAGGAATTTGCGGATATACCCCTTCCGGGTACAAAAAAATCCGTTGAACTTTTTATACATTTGAATGTCTGTTTTACGTGAAATATTGGTTCAAAGCAATTTTATCGTTTGCCGGCTGGCAAACGATGTGAGCAGGCTATTAAGCAGGGGCACGGCGAATGCCTCTGCTATTTTTTCCTTTTCACTTTTCTGGAGTTTATAGTTATTGTTTCTTCATATCTTTTGGGTTTAATTTATAATTAGTTAATAATCAAGTCAGTTATTTTTTCTCTATAAAAATTTTCTTTCCCTCAATCCTGAATTTTACATCGCCGGTTATTTCCAGCATCTTTAAAACTTTAGATACGTTGTCATACCTGGTGATGCTGCCCCAGTATTCAACATTGGTATTCTGATCTTGCGGATAAACAATATCAACATCATACCACCGCGATATCTTCCGCATTATGCTTTCCAGTTTCTCGTTATTAAAAAGGAAGTAGCCATTTTTCCAGGCGGTAACTTCTTCGGTATCTGTTTCTTTTACCCGGATATTGGTTTTATCAGCAACAGTTATAGCTTGCTGACCAGGCCGTAACGTAGCTGTTGAATTTCCTCTTGTTATTTTTATACCACCGCTAATCAATGTAGTTTTTATAACGGGCTCATCATCGTAAGCGTTGATGTTAAATACAGTACCAATATCTTCAATGGTTTGACCTTTTACATCTACCCTAAAAGGTTTTGAGGCATTGTGCCTTACATCAAAGTACACCTGCCCGGTTACTTCAACCCGCCGTTCTTTAGATTTAGAAAAATCAACCGGAAACCTGACAGATGATTGAGCATCAAGGTAGGCCACTGTTCCGTCTGCCAAAGTTATGGACGACTGGCCGCCACGAGGTGTAGAAAGTGTGTTGTATTTTGCCGGGCCCTGGTTATCGGCATTCCCGGGGGCAATCAAGCTTTTGTTTATGGTGTAGGCAAGCACTCCGTTGTTATTACGGGTTACCTGTAAAGCACCTTGCCGGTAAATAATCCCTTTTTTAATACCGGTTATGTAAATCTTTTGCCCGTTGGCCAGGGCTAATACGGCCTTATTTTGCCCCGGCGGAATATCATGGTGTGTAGTAGCTGTAAGTTCGTTTTTAGTAACATTATTTCTAACAAGATAAAAACCACCCAGGCCTAATAATATTAAAACACATGCTGCCGCACTTATCCGCAGCGGAAGTGATATTAACCTGCCTATCCTGAATTGACGTTTTAGATTTTCACGAACGGCTGCAGCATCCTGAAGGCGCTCATCAAGTGTATAATCGGGCAATTCCGACTCCTGATGATGCAAATACCAGCTTTCAAGCAGCGATTTCTCATCTTCAGTGGCCGTATTGTTTCCGTATTTAAGTAATAAATCTTTGAGCTCCCTATCGTTCATACTACTATTTATTGCCTTTATTTTAGTAAGACAAACAACGCGTACCGTACAGGTAAATAAAAATAAAATATTTTATAAGAGCTGAAAAAGGATTAATAGATAGATAAAAAAGCCGAGGCGAACCCTTAATGTTTTTAAGGCGTTTGTAACATGCTTACTTACTGTTTGCTCGGAAATATCCAGTTGCGCTGCAATTTGTTTATGTGAGAGATGTTGTTTGCGGCTAAGTTCAAATACCTGGCGCATTTTTGGCGGAAGAGCGGCAATCTCTTTTTCAATAAGCATCGCAAGCTCGTGTTCACGCACCAGGTGATCTGTGATAATCTGGCTGGTTTCGGTTTGAATAAACTGTATTAACGAGGTGGTGTATTTTTCAAGTATTGATTGCCGCGCAATTCTGTTCAAAATATTGTTACGTAACGACGTGTATAAATAACCCGAAAGATTAGAATGGCAATTGATTTGGTCGCGTTTGGCCCACAAGGTTGTGAAAACTTCCTGAACAACATCTTTTGCTTCTTCCCTGTTCCTGGTTTTATTATAGGCGTGATTAAATAAAGTGAGTGTGTACCTATCGTATATTTCTACATAAGCAGCCTGATCCCCCGACTTAAATAAGTCAACCAATTCGCTGTCCGAAAAGTGCTTTAGGGTGGTCATTTAAAAGAAGTTGATAACGAATGTATGAAATTTAAGAATATAAATATAAAAACAAGAAAATTATCAGCTGCAGCGTATACCAGCGCGACTGCAACGCCTCACCCTTGTGGCGCGCGTGCCAAGTGTACGCCAGGCATAACAGCCATGCACAGTCCAGATATCACTTCGTTCTTTATAATAATGTGTTTATAAGTTACTGACCATCAATATCGAATATCCGTCATTGAGGTACGAAGCAATGACGAACTATAGGGGACTTAGCACGTAAAGGATTGCTTCGTGCCTCGCAATGGCGATAGTTTAGAACATCCGTTTAACCTCATAACATTTTTTCAGGTTTTGCCTGATGGATCCTCGAAATATAATTGTGGTGATAACCGATTAATATTGTTTTGGGGATACATTTTAGCGATTTTATCTCAGGAAAAAGTCGTTGGCGGTAACAGCAACAACGGCAGAAGATGATTACTATGCAGATTTAAGGAGTCTTTGGTTTAGTTGAAAGGACAATAATAAATTACCTTCAACAGCACTCGTCTTCAATAAATCACCCTGTTCAATTCTTCAACCATAGCGGGGCGGCGGGGATACCTTTGTTTCATTTTTTTTGCAAGCTCAATGATCTGCTCTTTTCCGAAGGCGAGGGCTCTCATGATCTTCTTCATATTGCCGGCTAACTGTGCGTAATGGCTTCGGTTGTCTGCTTTATCAGCCTGTCGTTCCAGGGCCGGGATATAAAGCTGTAATAACTCGTGGGCATATGAAAACACCAGGTGTTCATGGTATACCATAAGCCGGTCAATATCTTTTTCATTTTTTACCAGTTCAAACAGCAGGTCGGTAAGCCTCTCTTCAATATAAATTGGTGACAGTGCCGAAAGTAAAAAGCTGTTAAACGGAAGCCAGGTACTTTTACCATGCTTTTTTGTGGTTTCGGTTTTAATGCCGGCGATAATATCCTCAACTATTTTTCCCCATTCTTCTGCATTATAAGTTGCTTTTAACGCCCGGTAATACGTAACATCAAATTGACGGTCGAAAGCAAACGCTCTGTAATATTTACGTGTTAAAGGCACATCATTTTCTAACAACGCTATGCGCAACAATTGCTTCTCCCACTGCGCAACGGTACCCGGATGCCTTTTATCTTCTGCTATTTTTATACCGTCATTTATCAGCTTTTTTGCCCGCTCATAGTCCTGGCTGCTTAACACTTTATCAACCTCGGCCTGCCTCACTTCCACAATTTCCATATTTAGCTCAATCAGCGCTTCGGCTTCGGTGTGCCTGCCTATGGCTTCCAAAAAATCAATTTGGGTTGTCTTAAAATGCTCAAGCCGGTAACTGCTATGCTGCCCGGTTAACCGGGGCAACCAGGCATCAATCCAGGCTAAAAACTCCTGGTGCAGGTTTAGCTCAATTGCTAAAGTTTGAAAAATATCCGACAGCTCATATCCAAAATCGCCATAATCAAAGTATACCGCGTCGTTGAGCTCCACTTGTAAAAACTTAAACACGCGCGTTTTCATATCCATAACGGCATCGGCAGATAAAGCTATTTGATCTATAAGTTGGATACTGCCAATAATGGCATCGCCTAAAGCACCGCTTGAATCGTCGCCATAACTTATTACCTGCATCATTTCCTTTAACACCACGCTGGCTATTACAAAAGCCTCTACAAAGTTGCGCTTATTGGCAAAATCAAACCCCTTATCAATTAGCTGGTTTACCTCTTTGGCTAAACCGGCCACCGAACGGTAATCCATATACCCTTTGGCCATATGTTTTTTAATGAGCTTTTTAATTGAATCGGCATATAGTTTACCGGTATCAATACGGCCGTCTTTTTCTGCAAAAAACAGCTCAAATGCCCTTTTAAAATCCTTGTTGGTTAACACGTAATCTTTAATAAAAACCCGGTATTCATCAGCGCTAATCTTCAACAGCAAATCTTCGAACTGATTTTTCTTTGCACCCTTTTTTGGTACTATTATACGTGTTGCCAATTCGTCCCTTATTTCAAAAAGCGCTGCTATTACATGTTTACAAATTGCGCCATCATAGGGGCAATCACAATGGTAGGCTACAATTTCCTTATCGTTTTTCAGCGTTACCGATATGTTGTATGTTTCAGTTCCTTCAACTTCTGCCGTCCAGCGACCTGCGTTTTCTTCCAGGTCGGCAACTGCCCCCTCTTCATGGTACTGCTTTCCTCTTTGCAGCATTACCGCATTTAGTTGTTTCTCAAAATTTTGCAACGTAAACATATTTCAATTTGGCTTTATCAAGACTGATGGTATTTATAATAAACTTTTACTTTTGTATCGCCTATCATGGTTATACAACATATTAACAATACTAAACTACGTTTATAATATGCATTTAGTAAAAGAAATAACACCCGAAATTATAAAAGATATTGCCGAAATGCTGGATATGGGCATGGTTTGTTTTTATCATAAACCAACAGGCACTATGGATTATTACCCTGATGAACTCAAGAACCCCGGCTATGACGAAGAGCCCTGGGCAGAGGTCATTGATAAAATTGCCGAAAACTACGGCGATTATCAACGGTTTGAGGGAATGAGCAGTCGTGAGGCATTTGAAGTTATGGAAGATTTTATTGCCGGTATTAACTATATACCCACACACAACAAGTTTATTGACGCTATATCGCGCAAAAAGCCGTTTGGCAATTTTAATCACCTGCTGCAATATCATCCCGACTTGCGCGAGGAATGGTTTAAATATAAATTAGAGCGGGGTATTGAATATGTAAAAGACCAAATAGGATAGAATTACTGGCTACAGCCATTCGGTCTCCCTACTTCCAACAATACACCCTTATTAAACACCTTCTTTTAGTGCAGTTATTGTGTTATCGATGACTTGTGCTTGCGAACTGGTTAGTTTACAAAATCACAAGTGCCCCCCCGCACACAGCCGCACAACACTTGCGCTAAAAGCGGACTACTTAATTGGCATTGGTGTATGACTTAAGTTTTTTTTAAAATAACTTTTAAAAGATTCTTTAAACCTTCCGCCGTATCACATTTATAGTACTCCCCTCTCTTGCTGTTTAAATTAATCAAAAAATAGTCATCTCTATTTTTTTCTATTTCAATCTTTCCAAGTCCGGTGGTAACTAAAAAACTTTTATTGATGACGTGATAATTTTTACCAATGAACCATTCAATTAGCTTTATGTCTCCCTCGGTAAAATGAGTTAAATGACACCCTTCTTTAACTCTGGTATATTCAGCCGCTACCATTGGCTCAACTAAATCAATATTCATTTTAGTGTTAATAAGAATTTACTTTGAAACGGGATGTTGAATTACGTAAATTCTAAATTTAATCTTCCTTCTTTGCCATAAAATTCAAACCCAATAATTCTAACTTATCCTCAACTGATTCGAATTTTAAATTCCATCGTCTTTCCATAAAATCCAAAAGGCTTAATCCTCTATTTTTTATTTGCTCAGTAGTCCAATCACTTTTATAAGAAACCTCAATTTCGCTATGTGAACCATCGCAATACCCTTGCCGAATTTTTTTATCTTTTTCGAACTTTGGTGATTTCTTACTTTCAAAACAATCATTTTGAAGGCTGGAATTTATACTTCTTGATAGTGGAAGTAAATTACCTAATGTCCCCTGAAATTTAACAACATCATTTTTTTTAACGCCTTTTAATACATCTTTCCAGCATTTTTTATCAGGTGTTTGTGGTAAGATATGTTCTATTGAGACCTTATCATTTTCATTTTTTACGAACAAATTCCAATCAATTTTTTGGCTGCCTCTATTTTTCACAAGCTCCATTTCATATTCATACAGAAAATATTTTAACCCATTCCAAGAGTAAAATCCTCCACCTCTTTGAAAATTTTTGTCTATATATTTTTTAAAATATTCATAGTCGAACCATTCATTTTCATTTTCACCACCATAAAATAAAAAGCTTGCCCTTTCGCTAAGAGTTTTAATAATAAAATTTACACTCCATTTGCCTTCTCGTAGTTGCTTTGAAGCCCTGTAATATTCACTATTTCTATAATTAGACAATGCGCCTTTTAAACGGAAGGTAATAAATATAAATCTCTCGATTTCGATAAACAACCGCACCCTATCGGTACCTGTTACATTATTTGATAGAAATGAAGCGGTAACCAATGGTCTAAAATACGCTATACCTATCCGGTTTAATCTATCAATCCATTTCTGCTCATTCGGGGTTAAGTCCGGATTATTTATGGGATTGAAAGTATTATACCAATGCACTGCTGCTGATTTTAAACTATTAATATAGTCCTCAATATCTTTAGGTTTTAATTTACTGTGACTTTGCGCCGGGATAGCAATCACGTCAACGTTGTCCTCTTCCAAATCTTCATTCGTTTCGACCACTTCTTCGAAGGCCTCTAAACTATTGACCGGAATTTCAGATTTACTAAAAATGTTTTTAGGGGTAAATTGCTCTTTTAAAAGAAAGTTAATATAATCATCGCCTTTTTGCCTACTATAAGTAAAGTACATTATCCAGTGAGCAACTAAAAATTCATCATCATTTAAGGGGTGATTTTTATTTCTGCCTAATTGATAATAGACCTCCTTCCATGCGTTATCAATTTTGGCTCTTAAAGACGCTCTATCATCATCTTTCAATTCATTAGCATTGTAAAGAGTAGTCAAGTAGATAAGTCTATTTTTTAATAATTCAAGATTAGAAAGTTTTTTCCCCCGGTTGTTCATTGTCTCAAAAGCAACAAAAACATCAAAGTCATCCTCAATTTCATAGAGGTTATATTTGAAATTCACTGTAAGCTTTTTGAAAATCTCTGCAACCCCTAATTCACCATCAATATCAATGACACCTGTCACCTTTTCAACAAAAAACCTTTTTGCATTTTCAAGATTTAACGTGTAGAAAGTTTCATTTACGGTTCCGGCACTATGCTGGTTAAATATCTTATATCTTAAAAAATCAAAACTTGGGTTATCAGATTCATAGCCAAACTTGTAGGTTTTTATTATGTTGTGTGGTGGTTTATTTATTACCAAAAACGTTTCAGTAATTTCCTTTATTGAATATGAACCTACATATATATCGCTATCACTGATGTCTTTATTACCGACCATTGATTTTACGACTTCTACAATTGCTTGAATAAGAATTATTGAAGTAGTTAGTCGTTGTTGCCCATCTACAACGTAAAAAGCCTTGTAGCCCCTTTCTTTAATTAGCCATTGCTCTTCATTCCATTTTTCTAAATCAGTTACTCCTGCGGGCACACCTTTAACCGTTAAAACACCAGTATAATGCGATTTTGTGTCATTTAAGTTGTATAAATCATCCCAAAAGTCTTTTAACTGATTGTACGTCCAAGCATAACCTCTTTGGTAATCAGGTATGCGATAAAGTGTATTATTGAAAATTTCGTTTAAGGATTTAAGGTTGGCCATTCACATAGAGTTTATACTGGTCGAAACTATAAATAAACCTTTAATTGAGCAATTGTTAAAAAAGAATAAAGCAGTTTGAATCCCCCCGCTATCCGATTTCTTCGATCTACTATACTCCTTGTCTCCAGACTTTGTTCACCTCACTCTCCCTCCTGGTTGATAATATTCACCGCCACGTTATTATCCATAACGTGGTTAATGATGTAGGCGGCCAGGTTAAACCAGGCGTAGCAACCACTAAGCACCCAGGCATCTGAACTTACGATGAGCCGGTTTTCGGCAATTAAAAATTTGTCGGGGGCGTTGTCCAAATAAATATCCCATAAAAAGCCCTGTAGCGCCGCTATTTCATAACAAAGTGTTTTAAGCCGGCCGCTGTTAGATACCGGGGCGTCAAATATCCAGTTCACCCGTTCGGCACCAAGGTCATGCAATGCGTTGCCCAGCATAATGAGCACTTCTTCGGTTTGCCTTACCCGTTTATATGATCCGTGTACCGACGAGATATCGCGGTAACAGCCGTCTAACCCTTTAAAAACATATCCACCCGATAATAAGGATTCCAGTATAATAACAATATTGAAACCATCTACATATACAGTTTTGCCAAGTATCTCGGTAGCTGCTACTTCTTTATTTTTACGGATTTGAATATCATTTGCCGAACAAGCCATGCCCTGCAGCGCCAGGATCTGCCGCTGCCTTAGCCGGTATCTGTTGCCTACCAATGCCAGCGTTGCCCGTGGCGGATAATCTTTACTGAGCAAATAATGCATATCCTGTAAAGCCTGTAACAGCCTTTCAAGCTCTTTTGGCCTGCCAAAAAGCGCTTCATCGTGCGGGTCTTTGCCCCGGTTTCGGCGGGTTTCGGGTTGTGGGTCGCTCATCGTTAAAAACAAAAGTGTATTGCAATATACTTGTTTTGCCAGTTGCTACAATTGCCACGGATGCCCTTCATGCAGGCGCACTATTAATTCTTCTGCTAATCCAAGAGTACTGAACAGTTATTCAGATGTAAAGTTAAGGAAGATATCAGATCCTTCACTATTTCGCGCTCAACGCCTCTCCCTCAAAAACAACACCCTCCCAGCCATGAGCCATAAACTGTCTTATATTTTGATGGTCTGTTGCATCCGGCTTAGCCAATACCGACTGGTAATGTTCGGCAAATAGCCATAGCATGTCTGCCGCGCTTATGTTGTTCAGTTGGGCGCTGTAAAAAACTTTTGCACTCCCTTGGTTTTGCGTGGCCTGGTTATATGCATCGCCATTTTTAAAGGCAGTTGGCTGGTGATTGTAATAAGTTTCAATCAAATTTATAACTTCGTTAAACAACAATGATCCTTGTTTGGATGCGGTAATTAACGTAAGCAATTGCTCTTTCATTCAGATTAATTTTTGGCGAAAATAAAAAGAAAAATCAATTCCCGCTGTTTTTGGCGGCGGGCCCAAACACCTCGGGCTTCACTTCAAATTAATACAAATCGGCTACCGCTAAATTTAGTATTTTTGTTTTCCACTTATTGAAGAATACTAATAAACTTAATAGCCGGCATGCCCAGTTCCGAACTTAAAAAACATCAATTGAACGGCCCGGCCCAGGATGAGCCATTGCTTTCTTTTGGCGAACCCGGATTTGAGTTTATTACCCGGCTGGCTGCACTCACCTGCGGAGTACCCCTTGCGCTGGTTTCCCTGTTCGAGGAAAATAACGCATGGACGCATGCTAAAACATTCCCCGAATCATCCGAAATCCTCGGATACTCCGCCTTTTGCGACTATGCGGTAAAAGAACATATGCTGTTTGAAGTGCCCGACACCCAACATGACGAGCGTTTTAAACAAAACCCGTTGGCCACCGGGCGGCGCCCGGTAAAATTTTACGCTGGCCTGCCGTTAATCAATAATGAGGGTAATACCCTGGGCATTTTAAGTGTGCTGGGATATGAACCGGGGCAGCTATCAGAGGTGCAACAGGAATCGCTGCAACTGCTGGCACAGGAGACAACAACGGTAATAACAGAACGCCGGCAAAAACAGGAGCTTCAAAATTTCGAAAAGCTGTTTAATTTATCTGCCGACCTGATTTGCATCGCCGGAACAGATGGATATTTTAAAAGGATTAACCCTGCGTTTGAATCAACTTTTGGATGGGATGATGCCTACATTTTGGCTACCCCCTACCTGGAACTGGTGCACCCCGACGACCTGAAAGCCGCCGAAGAGGAAGTGACCGGGATGGTATCGGATAAAAAAGTACGGCAGGTAACCTACCGTACCAAAACTAAATCGGGCATATACAAAGCCATCCGCTGGGAAACCACGCCCGATCCAAATACCGGCAACCTGTTTTGCATAGGGCGCGATGTAACCGACGAGAAATTAAAGGAACAGCAACTGGCCATCAGTGAGGAAAGGCTGCGCGTTTTTTTTGAGAACTCGCAAGGGCTCATGTGCACCCATGACCTGTCTGGCCGTTTCCTATCTGTAAATATGGCCGGGGCTTCGCTTTTGGGCTATACCGTTGCAGAAATTTTAACTTTAAGTTTGTTTGATATCGTACCACCCAACCGTCATGCGCAGTTAACCGGGTACTTAAAAGAGATAAGGGAAAAGGGGGGTGCCAGGGGCCAGATGGTTACCCGGCATAAGGATGGCAGCCCCCGCATCTGGATGTTTAACAACATCCTTGAACAACAGGGCGACGAGACCTACGTGATAGGTAATGCCATTGATATTACCGAAAAACACTTCCTGGAAAGGAACCTGGAACGCACCCGGCAAATGCTGGAAGAAACCGGCAAGGTAGCCCGTATTGGCGGCTGGGAATATAATGTGCAGCGGCAAAAAATTGAATGGACAACAGTTACCAAACAGATATATGGCGTGCCGGCGGATTATGAACCTGATTTAAGCGGCATCATCAATTTTTATAAAGCAGGCGAAAGCCGGGATAAAATTTCGGCAGCGGCCCACCTGGCCATGGCCGAAGGCCTGCCCTGGGACCTGGAGCTACAAATTGTAACCCCCGGAGGCGAAGAACTTTGGATAAGGAGTTTAGGCCAGGCCGAATTTGCAAACGGCGTTTGCCAACGGTTATTTGGTACTATACAGGATATTGAACACCAAAAAAAAGCGGAGACCGAATTACTGAACGAAAAAGCCATTTTATCGGCCTTTGTTGAACATTCGCCTTCGCCAATTGCCATGGCCGATACGAATATGCGGTTTATAGCGGTGAGCAGGCAATATTTACAGGATTATGGCTTAGGCGACCGAAACATTATCGGCTTAACACCCTATGAAGTATTTGGCCCCGCCAGCGAAACAAACCGGGCAACACACCAAAGGGTTTTAAACGGCGATATAATAAGACGCGAAGAAGTGCTGGTTAAATTGCCGGGCATGGAGGAAGAACAATACCTGAACATTGAGATGCGGCCCTGGTACCGTTTTGACGGCACTATAGGTGGCATCATGACCTCGTCCGAGATTATAACCTCCATTGTGAAACAACGGGACGAACTACAGGGCGCCAAACAACTGGCAGACCAGGCCAGTATTGCCAAATCGGAATTTCTGGCCAACATGAGCCATGAAATCCGGACGCCGTTAAACGGAGTTATCGGATTTACCGACCTTGTTTTAAAAACTAAACTAAACGAAACCCAGCACCAGTATCTTTCCATCGTCAATCAATCGGCCAATGCCTTATTAAGCATTATCAATGATATCCTGGATTTTTCAAAAATAGAAGCAGGAAAACTGGAGCTTGACATCGAAAAATGCGACTTATACGATATCGGCTCTCAATCAACAGACATTATCACCTACCAGGTTCAGAAAAAAGGGCTGGAAATGCTCCTGAACATCCCTTATGATTTGCCAAGGTTTATTTGGGTTGATGCCGTGCGGCTAAAACAAATCCTGATAAACCTGCTCAGCAACGCTGCCAAGTTTACCGCAGCTGGCGAGATTGAGTTAAAAATAGAAGAAATTACGCCGTCATCGCCGGTCCCCGGCACCATGTTCCGCTTTAGCGTGCGGGACACCGGCATCGGGATAAAACCCGAAAAACAGGACAAAATATTTGAGGCCTTTTCGCAGGAAGATGGATCGACCACCAAAAAATATGGCGGCACCGGCCTGGGCCTTACCATTTCCAATAAACTGCTGGGGTTAATGGATAGCAAACTACAACTGGAAAGCTGGCCTGGCAAAGGCAGCACCTTTTACTTTGATATCCAATTGCGGGCAGAACAGGGCGAGCCCATTAGCTGGGAAAATATCGGCATGGTAAAAAAGGTGCTTGTTGTTGACGATAACGACAACAACCGGCTAATTATAAAGCAAATGTTGTTGTTACGGCAAATTGCAAGCACCGAGGCAAAAAACGGTTTCGAAGCTTTGCAATTGCTGGCCGCTGGTCAACATTATGATGTGATTGTGATTGACTACCACATGCCATATATGGATGGGCTGGAAACGATTAAAAAGATCAGGGAAAGCTTTAACGATGCTGCAACCGGCCAGCCTATTATTTTATTACACAGCTCATCTGACGATGAAAAGGTGATCAGGTCATGCGAAGAATTGAAGGTGAACCACCGGATGGTGAAACCCATCAAAACCGAGGATATATATAACGCCTTATCCCGTTTGCATCAGAAAACCACTACTGAAACTAAGCCCGATGACGCCGCTGCAGCTGTTGCAGAAATAACGGGCAACCTAACCATCCTGGTTGCCGAGGATAACGCGGTGAATATGTTGCTGGCCAAAACTATCATCCGCCGGATTGCCCCGAATGCCCTGATCCAGGAAGCGGGTAATGGCCTGGAGGCCCTTGCCAGTTGCCGGCTAAACTGGCCCGATTTGATTTTAATGGATATCCAGATGCCCGAGATGAATGGGTACGAAGCCACCCGGCAAATCCGTGCCATGCATCAGGGCCGCCAAATACCTATTATTGCCTTAACGGCAGGCAATGTAAAAAGCGAAAGGGAAAAATGCCTGGAAGCCGGGATGGATGACTTTATTGTTAAACCGGTGATTGAAGAAACCATATTGGCTGTGTTTCAAAAATGGCTAAGCTCCTTCGGCTCTTCCGAAACGCCCGAACCAGCTCTGGATTTACCGGTTAGCACGCCTGTACACTTTGATGTACAACACGTAAAGAGCTATTTTGGTGATGACGATGAGATTTTAAAGGAATTACTTAGCCTGACAAAAGTTGAGTTGACAGATTCAATTTCAGTACTACAATTGGATTTAAAAGCCGCTGATTTGAAACAATTAAATTTACATGGCCATAAGTTATACGGCACCGCGGTAACAGCCGGCTTAAACCACCTGGCCAAACTGGCCAGGGAGCTGGAGCATATGCCTGTTTTTATAGTGGCAAACACGCAAACCCTTGTAAACGAAATTGAGGAGGAGATTATGCTGATTATTGGCTTATTGGAAAAGGAAATAATCAGCTAATTACGAACTCAATTGTACCTCCCAATAAGATGTTGTAGTCCGCATTTTATCGGCTGTCTACTATTTTAAACCATTAGTTGATACCTTTTAATTTATTGCTTTAATTATATTTTGCAAATTACGTAATTAGTTACGTAATTTGTTTTAATGGAAAATTCATTCTTCAATTCAGTTGGAAAAGCGGGCATTGGCAGCAGGCTGCGGATGCTCCAGGAAAAGATTACAGACGATGCCGCAAACATTTACCGGATGTTTGGAATTGACATGCAGCCCAAGTGGTTTCCTGTTTTTTATACCTTATCTCAGGGAAACTTCACCATAACTGAAATAGCTCAGCATATCGGACACTCCCACCCTTCTGTTAGCAAAATTGTATCCGAAATGGTGAAGAAGGGCCTGGTAACGGAAGGCAAAGATGCCAATGACGGCCGCAGGAATGTACTGTCGTTATCTGACAAGGGAAAACAGGTTAATGAAAAGCTGCAGTACCAGTTGGTTGATGTTAAAAACGCTGTAGAAAACATTTTGGATAATACCCGGCACAACCTGTGGGAAGCCATCGGCGAGTGGGAATTTATGCTCGAACAAAAATCGCTGTTAAAGAGGGTTCAGGACGAGAAAAAATTAAGAGAGGGCCGCGACGTTACCATTGTGCCTTTTGAAGAGCAATATAGTAAGGCATTCCGCGAACTTAACGTGGAGTGGATAAGCACCTACTTTAAAATGGAAGAAAAGGACTATCAATCGCTCGACCATCCGCAGGAATACATTTTAAACAAGGGCGGCGAAATACTGGTTGCCCTGTACAAAGGCGAACCTGTGGGCGTATGTGCATTGCTTAAAATGGACGATCCCGAATATGATTATGAATTGGCAAAAATGGCTGTTTCGCCCAAAGCACACGGCAAAGGCATAGGTTGGCTGTTGGGCAAGGCCATTGCCGAACGCGCCAAAGCCCGGGGTGGCAACACACTGTACCTGGAAAGTAATACCATGCTTAAACAAGCCATCAGCCTGTATCAAAAGTTAGGATTTAAAAAAGTGGTTGGCCGGTTTACCCCTTACGAGCGTTGCAATATCCAGATGGAATTGCAGCTGAATAACTAATGATGATGATCTGTTAAAACTATACAAACAAAACGTGCAAATTAAAACGTTATGGAATCAGTATCTGAGCAAACTATAAAGGTTGATACAAACATATACATTATAGGCAATGGCGTTATTGCCAAGGCTTTGGCCGTGGCCCTAACCCTAAAGGAAAAACAGGTTACCATCCTGCGCGGTAGCGTTCATGATCAGCCGACCAGTCGCGAATTGCTGGAGATAGAAACGGATAATAATACCCTGCAGGCCGAAGTAACCATCAGCACCTTAAATAATTATACGCAGCTTGATGGGCTTATTTTGTTAACCAACAAATCATTCGGCAACCAGGAACTGGCCGAAAAGCTCAAATTCAAAGCAAAGCATTCACCCATTGTATTCCTTCAAAACGGCCTTCATATTGAAGATAGTTTTATCGGCGCGGGCTTTACCGAATTATACCGGTGTGTGCTATTTGTAACCAGCCAATCGGTATCAACTAATAAAGTAAGGTTCAGGCCGGTTGCATCATCGCCCATAGGCGTTATTAAAAGCTCATTTGATAACCTGGATAGTATTGTTGATGAACTGAATACCGGTGTATTTTCATTTAGGCCCGAGGTAAACATCCAAACGGTGATCTGGAAAAAAGCAATCAGCAACTGCGTATTTAATTCGATATGCCCACTACTCGAGATTGATAATGGGGTATTTCACCGCAATGAAGCAGCCTTGCAGATAGCCAAAACAGTAATTGCTGAATGCGTTGCGGTAGCCAACCAGAACAACATCCGGCTAACAGAGCACGACGTACTTGAAAATGTACTGACAATCAGTAAAATGTCCGACGGGCAAAAAATATCTACCTACCAGGATATACTTAACAAACGGGAAACGGAGATTGAAACGTTAAATTTTGCAGTAGCCAAAGTAGCCCAGTTGTCAGGCAACATTAAAGTTCCGGTTACCGCTTTATTAGGCGAAATGACAAAACTTAAGTCGGAGCTGTTCAGGATGTAGGGCTTGTCTTATCAACCGGCACATAGCTAATATTGCAGTTGGTTTGAATTTCATAAATTAGTCAATAGCTTTACATCATGAGCAAAACTAAAATTACAACCCAGCCCTTTAGTGATTTTATCCCCGCTTTAAAAATAACCGACCAGTTTACCGTGTATGAACGTAAGGAATTTGCGCGCAAAACGGTACCGTATAACCGCAGGGATTTTTATAAAATATCGCTCACGCTAAGTACCGGCACGTTGTACTATGCAGACAAAGCGGTTAGCATAGACAGGCCTGCCTTAATATTTTCTAACCCGAGGGTGCCTTATGCCTGGGAAGGGATTTGTGAATCGCAGGAAGGCTTCTTTTGTTTATTTAGCGAAGATTTTTTAAAAGGGAATAACCGCGATTTAAACCTGCAGGATACGCCGCTGTTTAAAATTGGTAGCGACCCGGTTTTCTTTGTCGACGCTGCACAGCTTATTTATATCAGCGGGATATTTCAAAACATGCTCCGGGAGTTCGAATCAAACTATATGTATAAATTAGACCTGTTACGCAACCACCTGAATTTGTTACTGCACGAGGCCCTTAAAATGCAGCCATCGGTTAATTATTTTAAGCCGCAAAATGCATTGGTGCGCGTCGCCTCTCTTTTTTTGGAATTATTGGAGCGGCAATTCCCTGTTGATACTCCCCAGTACCAGTTAAAATTGCGTACCGCGAATGATTACGCCCTGCATTTATCCGTACACGTTAATTACCTGAACCGTGCTGTAAAAGAAGTAACGGGCAAAACAACAACAGAGCATTTAACAGAGCGGATGGTGATGGAAGCCAAAGCGCTGTTGCTGCATACCGACTGGAACATTAATGATATTGCTTACAGCCTGGGTTACGAGTACCCTACTTATTTCAATAATTTTTTCAAAAAGCAAACCGGGGTAACGCCAAGTTCATTAAGGCAGCCAAATTTGGTTTGAATTTCTTAGTTTTCGGTTTGATAACCTTTAACACTCACCCTTAATAAGTGGCGACCTTTGTATGATCAAAACAAAAAATAATGGATCAAATTAAAGGAAAAGTAATTGTAATTACCGGTGCAAGCAGCGGCATAGGGCATGCAACCGCCCTGTTGCTTGCCCAAAAAGGCGCCATTGTTGTACTTGGCGCACGCAGCCTTGATAAACTTGAGCAACTGGCCAGCCAAATAAAAGCCGAAGGAGGCCAGGCCATGTATGCAGCCATCGATGTAACCCAACGGCAACACCTGGAAAAACTTATAGCACTGGCACTTGCCACCTACGGCAAGCTGGATGTGCTTATAAATAATGCTGGTATAGCGCCCATCTCCCTGATGGATGAATTACAGGTTGAGGATTGGGATATGATGATAGACGTTAATATTAAAGGCGTGTTATACGGTATAGCAGCGGCGCTACCTGTTTTTCGCAAACAGGGCTTTGGCCATATTATTAATACAGCCTCGACAGCCGCACTAAAAGTTACGCCTGCGGCGGCTGTTTACTCCGGAACAAAATTTGCCGTGCGCGCCATCTCGGAGGGATTACGCCAGGAAGCCGGCCCCAATTTGCGGGTTACCATAATTACACCGGGCATCATAAAAACCAACCTTGTTGACTCGATAGCCAGCCCCGGCATCAAAGCGCAAATAGCCGAAGCGATGGATAGCATCGCCATCTCGCCTGATGCCATTGCGCGGGCTATGGCCTATGCCATAGAGCAACCTGCCGATGTTGATGTAAGCGAGATAGTGGTGCGCCCCACGGCGCAGGTTTAAGATGTTTATAGCAGCAGTTGAAATTTAAAGCATGTTGTAAAAAGGGTGGTTTTGTAAACCACCCTTTTTTATTACCTTCCATTGTGAAAACTTTATCTAAGCTAAAGCCCCACCTTTATATTACAGGTAGATTACTGATAGTAAATAATAGCTTTTGCTACGCAGGACGAATCGGAGATTGAAAAATAATTGCCTGGGTAGCTTTGATGGACTTCTGTCACGACTTCCGCCCAAATAAATCAAACTATTACCTATCTTCCCTGTTGAAAAGCCGAAGGTTAAGCAATGAAATTTAAACACATCCACTTTATTATCAACCCGGCATCAGGTAAGGAAGAGCCTATACTCACCTACATTAACCAGGTTTTTGACGGCAGTGCCATCAAATGGGACGTATCTGTTACCCAGCGCCACAAAAACCCCGGTGATATTGCAAAAAAAATTATCGGCAAAACTGATTTGATTGCGGTGTATGGCGGCGATGGATCTGTTACAGATACGGCCGGCGCTTTACACGGAACGGATACACCAATGGCCGTTATTCCTGGCGGCACGGCTAACGTTATGGCAAAACAGCTGCAAATTCCGTTGGATAGCATTTCTGCTCTTGAACTCATAAAAAGCCACCACAAATTAAAAGCCGTTGATATGGGTTTGGTAAACGGCCATCCTTTTTTATTACGGGTTAACCTGGGTATCATGGCCGACATGATTTTACAGGCGGACCGCGGGCTGAAGGATACCATTGGCCAGCTGGCCTACGGTTATACTGCTGTTAAAACCATGGTAAACGCCACCCCGGTAAAATACAAGCTAAAAATAGATGGTAAGGAGATAGAAGAAACGGCCGTTTCGCTCACAATAACCAATTCGGGCAATATTGGCATTGCCGGCTTAGATATGCTGCCCGGCATCAGCATAACAGATGGTTTGCTGGATGTAATACTGATGGGCGATAATGATTTAACATCGGTATTAAAAATTGCGGGCAACACCTTACTGCAAAACCAAACCGAGGCCTTAAAGCATTGGCGGTGCAAAAATATAGTTATACAAATGGATGCCGAACAGGCTTTTATCCGTGATGATTGCGAACAAAAGGCAAAAAAGTTAACCATTAAAGTTGTACCGGCAGCTATCAATATATTAGTGCCGCGTTAAAAACAGCAAAACAATATGCTTGCAAAAATTAAAAGTATTTTAAAAGTGGTTTATTTATCGGCCCAAATGGCTTATGATAATGCTTACCGCATAATAACCGGCCTTCCTCAACTTAAGCGCTGCCAGATAACCGCCAACCTGTACTTAGGCAGCCAATATAATTTGGTGGGTTTGCGCAAACTGAAATCTTTAGGCGTTACAGCAATTATAAATATGCGGATGCATTCCATTTATAGCGGCGCACAATACAAAGGCTTCCATTACCTGCATTTGCCCACGCCCGACAATACCCCACCGCCGCTGGATGTATTAAAGGAAGGGGCCAACTTTGCCGATGCAGCCGTAAAAAGCGGCGGCAAGGTATACATCCATTGCCGCCAGGGCCTTGGCCGCGGCCCAACCATGACTATTGCATATTTGCTTAAAACAGGTTTAACTTTTGACGATGCCCTTGCAATGGTAAAAAAAGTGCGCACATTTATTAACCCGCGCAAAAGCCAGGTTGAAGTATTGAAACAACTGGAACAATTTTACCAGGAGCACCCGGCAGAACAAAGCATTATTTAGATACCACAGCCCCGGGGAGACCGTCGAGGTACGAAGCAATCTCCCACTATGCTTCATGTTTGTGAGTTTCGAAATTACCTTGTAGAAGCTACCGCATCGGCCCGCTCATGGCCGCGGGAGGCCTAGTCCTTTTTGTCTTGAAACAAAAAGTACCAAAAAATTCAAGTCAGCAGAAATGCTTCTTTGCCGCACGGGCCTTTGCCCTGCAAAACGGCCAAAACCTGGGCTGGGATTATTTTGCCCCAGTGCATTTAGCCCCACTCTGCAAAAACTCCCTATGCCCTGCCTTCGCACAACCCCGCATCGTTTTGTCCGTTTTCGCCCGAAGCTGTTCTGCTGACAATTTGGGGAAGACGAAAGCTTTTACAAAAAAGCAGCCTTGACAGTCAATAACTTTAAAATAAACAATGGACAATCAGACATCTATAACCACACTCTCAGAACTCAAGACTCCCGACTCAAAACTATCTTTACCTATCAGCATTAATAACGATTTTCTTTTCTTTTAACCCTGCCGATGTAGCGGTTAAGATGATTGGCCCTGTATGGCTTCCGTCTGATTGGATGATAACCTGGGCCAGGCCGTTAAACAGCTTTCTTTTCCAGCCTGCCGCAGGGGCTTTAAACTGAATTACGCCGGGGTCCTGGTTTGGGTTATCCCAGGGGTGTAGTTTTTTGATGGGCAAGGCAACAACAACTATGCTATTTTTTCCCGGCTTTAAAAAGGCTTTGCTGATGTTAAACACATCCTGGTCTTTATGATAATCAACATTGGCAGCCAGCAGGTGGCCATTAAAATATACCGATTGCTTGCGGCCGATACTTTTATAAAAAAAGGTGAGCGGGCTTCGCGTTAAATCATCGGTTAAATTAATACTGCCGCGATAGACCCAGGCTTTTATGCCGGTATCGCTAATATTGGTAAACGCCTTTTTCCAGCCGCTATCATCAAAGGTTTCGGCTGTTTCAATTTTGCGGATGGTATCGGGTACCGGCAACTCTTTCAAGGCTTCGATAGGCATATTTACTATCGTTTCCAGGTACTTATCAGGCTCAAGCGAGGTTGGGTTGCCGTTGCCTACCCCTATAATTCTGCCGGGCCCTTCAATTTTAAAACTTACTTCATTATTGGCATCGGGTACCGCTAATCCTTTTTTATCTAGCAGGCTAACCTTAATTACAGCTACATCCTGCGCATCGGCTTTCAGGGTATTTTTATGGGCTTCAAGGGCGATGGCTTGCGGGGTGCCGGTAGTTTGTACGGTTTCGGTTAATACCTGTTTGCCGCCGGTATACCCGATGGCCTTTAGCGTTCCGGAGCTGTACGGAACCGTCCATTCCAGGTGCCCGTTTTTGGCCATGGCTTTTTTGCCCTGGGTTTTGCCGTTTAAAAATAGTTCCACTTCATCGCAGTTGCTGTAGGCCCAAACGTTTATGGACTGGCCCTCTTTACCTTTCCAGTTCCAGTGCGGCAGCAGGTGCAGCATCGGCTTGTTGCCCCACCAGGCCTGCAGGTACCATGCATCATCCTTAGCAAAGCCGCACTGATCGAGCATCCCAAAGTACGACCCTATTGATGGCCATCCATAAGGTGTAGGTTCGCCCCGGTAATCAAATCCCGTCCAGATAAACATACCTGCTAAAAATGGCCGTTTGGCATAGTATTGCCAGCCCTCTTCAATGCTATAAGCATTGGGCCTTGGCTTGGCATCGTAAGCAGATTTATAATGGAGCGAATCGTTGGTGAAGTAAACCCCACGGGTAGCAAAGGTCGATCCTTCCTCGGTGCCCCAGCCCTTTTGCTGCGGGAATTTCTGGTGTTGCGCGTCGGGATTTTCCTGTGCTATGTAGTTAAAGCCTATTAAGTCCATCACACCTGATAAGCCCTGCCCCCAGCCGCCACTAAACGCCGCGGTAACAGCACGGGTGGTATCCAGGCTTTTTACAAAGGCCTGCATGGTGGTCGCAATTCGTGCGCCTGTCTCCGAGTTTTCTATTCCCCACTCCTCGTTACCTACCGACCAACTGATCACGCTTGGATGGTTGCGATCGCGGTCAATCATTTTTTTCAGGTTACCCAGGTGGTATTCATCAATGCCCATCAAGCGATTTTCGTCAATCACCAGCATGCCCAAACTATCGCAGGCATCCAGCAATTGGGGCGTAGGCGGGTTATGCGAACAGCGATAAGCGTTACTACCCATCTCCTTTAAACGGGCAATTCTATAGTACTGCAGTTCGTCGGGTATAGCTGTACCCACTCCGGCATGCTCCTGGTGGTTATTGGTGCCTTTTATTTCCAGCCGTTTATCGTTCAGGTAAAAGCCGGTGTTGGCATCAAAACGCAGGGTACGTATGCCAAAGCGCGTTACATATTCATCAACAGGCACATTATTTATCAAAATGGTGGTAACCAAACGGTGCAGGTACGGCGTATCAACCGACCATAATTTAGGGTGCGCTATTTCCAGTTGGCTGCTATACTCTCCCGTTTTAAAAGGTTGCAAGGTATGGCCGTCAGTTTGTTTGGTAGCCAGCAAACGGCCTTGGCGATCATATACTTTTTGTACAATGGCAAAATTATCGGCCCCGGTATCGTAATTACTTACATCGGTTTTAACTGTTAACTGTGCCTTACCAATCCCAACAGTGCTGCTCACAAATGTGCCGTTGGCAGCAATATGCAGCGGCGATGTTTTATTGAGCCATACATGCCTGTAAATACCCGCACCTTCATAAAACCAGCCTTCTTCCATGGTGGCATCTACCCTTACAGCGATGGTATTATCGCCGCCGTAGTTTAAAAGCTGTGTAATGTCATATTCAAAACCATTATAGCCGCTTAGCTCGGTACCCAGGTAATGCCCGTTTACCCAAACGGTAGAGTTGCGAAAAACGCCATCAAATGCAATGGTGATATGGCGGCCAAAATCCTGCTTTGGTATGGTAAACTTTTTACGATACCAGCCTACGCTGCTTTCCGGGAAATTGCGGCCCAGGGCTTTAAAACCGTGACTAAAACTGGCCCTTTCGCTAAAACCAAGTTCGGCAGCCCAATCGTGCGGCAAATCAAGCTTGCGCCAGGGCCTGTCGTCAAAATCAGCGGCGGCGGCGCCATCGCCGTAGCCTGCTTTGGCAAAATAAGAGAAATAGCTGGTGCCGTTGTTAAAATCTTTGGCGGCATCAAAAGGGTGGCCATAAGCAAACCGCCAGCCTGTATCTATACAAATATGCGCCCTCGATTTTTGCCCGGCGCCAGCCGTTTGTGCTGACACAATTAAAGGACAAATAGATAACAACAGCAAAAGGCGCAACGTTTTCATATATATTGGATAAGCACTGATTTTTTGAATTGGGATTTATAATTTGCCCCTAAAAATAAGTGTTAAAAACACAGCTATCTTAAAAAATGTGCCTCGTTGAAACTATCTGAGCACATTTTGGTAAAATAGTATCGATAGGGAGAAGCTAAAAGCAAAATGCCTAAGGCTTAAAGCTAACACATTAATTTACTGTGAAGCGCAGTGGGTTAAAGTTGATGAATGCTGTAAACCGGCGGCTTGGCCGTGTTTCGTTTTATGATATCGCGTGCCTCAAGATCCAGTTTTACGGTTTCGCCGTACCAGTGGGCGTTGCCGGCGAACGTCGCATGCACCTTATCGTGAAGGACCTGCATCAGCTGGGTATGGGTGAGGCTTTGCTCCTGCAAAATTTGCAGTATGGCCGCTTTGATCACTTCATACTTTTCGGCCGAGATAATTTTGTTTTGTTTTTCCTTATCGGGATGTAAGGTTTGTATCCTGGCTTCTGTCATATTATTTGGCGATGTGATGGTTGCTAGGCTATAAATTCCCCGGCGACTTAAAGTTAAAAAAAATACAGAATTAACCTTTAGTTCCCCCGCATAAACTATTTGGTTAAAGGTAAACTGAAATGTTGTCAGGTATCCAAAATTGCACAATCGGCTATCAATAAGCACACTGTATTTCATAATCCAACATAAAACTTATATTTGACTACAGCACCGTACTTATAACCTTAAAACCATGAAACAAAAAAATACTTTTTATTTAACAATCGCCTTTGTTATCGGGTTACTTGCCTTTAAAATAGCAGACAGTACCCTATTTGAATTCGCTTATCCTAAAAGAACAGGCACTACGTTTACCCTCGCAAGCAGCCGGTTTAAAAAATTCAAAAAAGAATGGCGCAGTACCGATTACTACTATTACGCCGAGCAGGACGGCTTCATTTGCTCAGTTTTATATTACAAACTTAATGACGATGAAAAACTGCAGCTGGTTGATGCACTAAAAGTGGCCATTGGCGGCCCCGATATCAGCCCGGCATATCCATTCGCTTATTTTTCAAACTACTCCAACCTGAAAACAATGGAACGTAACAATGAAGATTGGGGGAAACCTACGGATGATTTTATGTTCCGGCAAAATAATGTGGTTGTAGATGGCACTAATTTTACCCAAAAACATATGTATGGCTATGCCATGCTTGGCAAGGACTTGTTTGTTAATATACACCTATCAAAAGTAGCTTGCAGCAGTGCAGACTCGGTAGAGATGAGGGCGATTTTAACATCACTTACAGTAAAGAAATAAACTGCCTTAACGTATAGGAGACACCTGACGATCTTAACCATCATAGTTAAAATGAAATATTTATTAGTGATATTCCTCGTCTCCGTTTTTGCCAATGTTTGCCTTAGCCAGCAATTGGGTACAAAAGCCGAAAACTCTTTAAAACAAGCCAGGTTTATTGATTTATATAAAATGCAGCGCAATACGCACGATTGCCTCGATTCAAAAGATCCACCAATTATTGACAACAATAAGGTTGATTCTTGTTTTCATAAGGTAAAGGCATTAAGCGTTGCCGAAATAAATACACTAAGGGAAATTTTGCTAAACAAGGACTGCTATCAAAAAGCGGATTTAGATTGCTTTGCTTCAGATTTTGGCTTAATTATATTTGATGAAAAACATATAATAACAGGTTATACGACGTTTAGCTTAGTCTGTAACAACCTGTATATGAGCGACACTAATAAAATGTTGACTATAACAGATAAAGCAAAAAGAAGATTACGAAAAATATTCCGTTGATTGAATTAGCGGGCAGTTAACTCTATTGAAGGACAGAACCGGGTAGCCGCCTTGCTTAACCTCATATAAACAAACGACCCGGTCAATGGCAATCATCAGCCACGGATCAATAGCCTGTGCTTAAGGCATTTTCGGTACTTTATTTCATATTCGGTATTAACAGCTGATAATACATTTATCGCTAACAATTAACCCGCACAGCTGCATACTTGCTCCTCTTTAAAAATACGCAGCTACCATTCTTCCTTTCCAGGCTACTTCCCAAAACATTTTTTACCACTACACGGAGTACTCTAATTTAAAGTAGCTTATTTATCAGCATCTAAAAACCGGGGTAACTAAAGCCCCGTATTTCATAATAGAAATGTAAAATTTCGCTGTAAATCATATTCAAGATACTTAAAACTAAAAGCCTATCCTCATGAAAAAAAGCATAGTAAAAAAAATTGTCATTTATGGTTTATCAACCTTCTTGTTCCTGCTTTTTGTGCTGGCCATTCACATTTATTTTGTTTACCGGCCGGCGCCCGATGCCTTTACCAAAGTAATGGCCCGCATTGATATTAAGCAGCCGATAACACCCAGGGATGCCAATAACATTGCCGGCTGGATGTACAAGCAAAAAGGAATAGACCATGTAATGGTTAACCCGGAATCGAACACTGTTATTTTTACTTTTTTCCCGGTTAAAACCAACGGCAACCAGGTAGTTGATAACCTTAAAAAAGCCCTTAACCTAAAAGCCGATCGCTACATGCCCGATGCACAAAGTTTAAAAAGCGGCTGCCCGGTAGCCAAATCATCATACACCTATAAAATTTACAAACTGATAACCCAGGTAATCTAATCTTCAAAAAAACATGAAAAAACTACTAAACACATCTACGTTAATCGCGCTTTCTGTTAGTGCAATGTTCGCGCTGCATGCCTGCAGCAGTAATTCGTCGGTAACACCGGTAAAAGCTACTTTATATGACTCGTTAGGCGGATCGGTAATGGTATCCGACCCGGCAAAACCAGGTACCACCATCGAAAAAGGCCGCTTAGGCATCCGCTCGGTTATTGATAGCACCATATTTGTTATTGCCGGCGATAGCAGGATAAACGGGCATTTTACTGTGTTGCTATCCGAAGTGACCAAAGGCAACCTATCGGGCTTTACCGAGTTGAGCGGCAACCTGACCACGTTTGTAGCTGTTGCCACAGGCGCAAAAAACTTCACTTACACAGGCGACAACATGGTTGATGCCCACAACCCGGCAAAAAATCCACGTATGAACGGCAAAGCCACCGCTGCCGATTTTGACGCCTTTGTTGACGATGTTGTGAAAGGCGCTAATAAAAATAAACTGCCATCAACCTTAATAGGCTCACTGGGCAAAATTATTGTGAGCTTAAAAGCACAGGTAGTACAACAATAGTTTTTTTTGATCAGAGGGGGGGTGAAGGTCCGCAGGGTAACTTGCGGGCCTTGTTTGTTTAAACAGGCCGTTGTTATCATCAAAAATGAGTTCGCCAACTTTAATGTTCAAAGTATTAGCTTCTATAGGATAAAGTTTAGTTAGCCCTTTTTAATGTAGCTGCCAAATGCTGCCCTTGATACACAAAGTGCAGGGCAATGCTATCGGCATATAGTTTCCCGGTGTGCGGGGCGTTCCCGTTGGGTACGGGTACGTTAAATGAAAAATCGTCGCCGTTTATCATGCCGTCGGTAATTATCACCTCACCGGCCGGGGTTAGTGCGGTACCGGTTAGTTTACCGCTATCTACTTTAAAATTGTAACCAAGCTGAAAGGGCTTGTTCCCCGGCAATGTAACCGGCCCTGCCCATTTGCCTGTAAGGCTGTTTATAGCAGCGAAACAAACGCTAAGTATCAGCACCAATGCTATGGTTATGGAGACTATTTTTTTCATCGGGAGAAATTTTGTTAACTGGTATACAAATTGGGCGGCAATTAGTTTTATTTTTTATTGGGGTTGTTGTCTGAACCCGAATTAAACGAATTTTCAGAATTTCTCGAATTGGCTTTTTAAATTCTGTTAATTTTTTAATTCTGTAAACGGCGCAGCCCTCTTGAACACCTTAAAAAAATCATTTATATGTGAAAAATTCAGGTTCAGACAATTGCGTTAGGGACAAAAGTGGATACCGGCCCGCGCGATGGCCATAAGGAGGGCCGTGCCTAACGCCTTGTGCGCGTATGAACGAATGGCCCGGCCGCAGGCAACGCCCCAAACAAGCCAAAAGCTTTTCGCCAAAAAAAAGCTTCGACTTTCCGAAAGAAAACCGAAGCTTCAAATATGTTAATCAAAAGTTCCCCTTTCAGGGGGTTAGGGGGCCGGGCTTACGCTTCAAACTTATACCCTACACCTTTAACAGTTGCAACTACCTCATCACCCAGTTTCTCGCGCAGTTTGCGGATGTGAACATCGATGGTGCGGTTGGTTACTACTACCGAGTCTTCCCAGATGTTTTTCAGGATTACCTCGCGGGTGTATACTTTGCCGGGTTTTGAGGCCAGCAGGTATAGCAGTTCAAACTCTTTTTTGGCCAAAACCACTTTAACACCTTTTTGGTAAACCAGGTAAGCTTCGCGGTCAATAACCAGGTCGCCAATTTCAAGTTTGTTGTCGGGTGTTTCTTCTGTTGGCGAGTTGCGGCGCAATATGGCGTTTATACGGCTTACCAGGGCACGGGGCTTTATCGGTTTAGCTATATAATCATCGGCACCTACGTTAAAGCCTGCAATTTCTGAATATTCTTCGCTGCGGGCGGTTAAAAATACCATAAAGGTATTTTTAAACTCGGGCATGGTACGCATGATGCGGCAGGCCTCGATGCCATCCATTTTAGGCATCATAATGTCAAGTACAATAAGATCAGGTAGTGATTTCTTGGCTTCGGCTACAGCCTCCTGGCCGTTGCGGGCCAAAAACACCTGGTAGCCTTCTTTTTTAAGGTTGTATTCTATCAACTCTAAAATATCCGGTTCATCATCAACAATAAGAATTTTCTGTTTTGGAGAGCTGCTCATGATGCGTTAATTTTTTTGTATAAAAGTATACACTTTACAACACCTCAAAGTTACCCAAATATTAACAAATTGTTAATGGTTACCTTTTGTTAACGATAAATTGAACCTATTTGAACGTTTTGGTTAAAAAAGCTTCCAAATCGGCCCCGGTAATATTTTTGGCAACAATGTTTCCGGCCGGATCGATGATGAAATTTGACGGGATAGCCTCGATATTGTACAGCCTTTCTGTTGGCCCTTCAAAGCTGTTTAAATCCGATGCGTGAGCCCATTCCAGTTTATCATCATTGATGGCTTTTTGCCAAGCAGCTTTATCCTTATCTAATGATACACCTAAAATATTAAAGCCTTTTGAATGGAATGCGGCATATTGTTTTACCACGTTAGGGTTTTCCTGGCGGCAGGGCGCGCACCATGATGCCCAAAAATCAATCATTACATATTTGCCTTTATAGTCGGCCAGGCTAACCTGCTTACCATCTATCCCGGTGGTTGTAAAATCGGGTGCTTTATGGCCTATAGATACAGGCTTAATTTTATTCATCTGTTTGACGAAGGATTGCACCGCCGGATTATCTTTAAAATTATCTTTAATATCATCGGCATAGGCCACCAGCTGCGGTTCAAACTTATACACATCCAACGATGTTGCGCCATAAAAGGCCGCCAGCGACGATTTGTTATCGTTAACAAACTTTAAAACAGCAACACCATAATCGGCCACGTTTTTTTGGAAGGTAGGCATATAAACTTTCAGCAATGAATCTGATTGTTTGCCCAGGGCCTGTGATTTCTCTTGGTACTCGGCCACAAGTTTAGAATTTTTCTCGCCGTAAAAATTACTAATCTTGTTAAACTCTTTTATCTTGTCTGAATCGTCAGAGCCTTTGATGATATAAGTATGCGTGGCATCTTTACTGTCGGTTTCAAAATCAATATCGTCGCCGTTTTTTGCTATCAGGTCGTATACGTTATTGGCCGCTGCCGATTGATCGCCACCGCCTGCGCTGCCAATACGCAGCTTGTATAAATTGGCATAAGGCGCCACATGTTTAAATTTGAATTTACCATCTTCGCTCAGCGTGGTCGAGTCTACCACTTTAAGCTGGCTGCTATCGGCCTCAATTAAATAAACCAGCTTTATACTGCCTGGGTTTTTAATGGTACCATTAATGGTAAACTGCGAATTATCTTTACATGAATAAACAAATGCAGTTAAAAACAGTACACTGTAAACTGCCAGATTTTTTAATTTCATTACTACTTTACTTCTAATTCCTTGATCAATAACTGGTTTGTTTTCTGCGGATCTATTTTACCTTTTGATAGCTTCATAATCTCGCCCATAAACAAGCCCAACACGCCTTTTTTCCCTTTTTGGTACTCTTTTACCTTATCCGGAAACTTGGCAATGGCGGCCTTAATAAATTGGTTTACATCGTCATTATCCGCACTGATTAACAGGTTAAGCTCTTTAGCCAGTTGATCGGCTTTTTTGCCCGGCTCTTTAACCATGGCGGGGAATAACTTGTGCGAAGCTACAGAATTATTTATCACGCCCGCGTCAATTAGTTTGATGAGGCCGGCAAGGTTGGCCGGGGTAACAGCAAAGTTACTGATGGCAACGTCATGATCATTCAGGTATGATTTTACCGTGCCCATGATCCAGTTGGCCGCGGCTTTATAATGGTCGGTAGCTTTTATCAGCTCTTCAAAATAGTGGGCCACGTCCTTATCGGCAGTAATAACCGATGCATCATAGGCCGACAAGCCCAATTCAAGGTATTTGTGGTAAAGCTGGCTGGGTAGTGCCGGCAAACTTTTGCGAATGTTTTCAACGTATTGCTCGGTAAGCGCCAACGGCATTAAATCCGGCTCGGGGAAATAGCGGTAATCGTTGGCCATTTCCTTGCTGCGCAACACCGATGTTTCGCCGGTATCGGCATTAAAATTAAGCGTGTTTTGGTCAATATGGCCGCCGGCTTCAATCACGGCTACCTGGCGGGCAAACTCGTGCTCAATGGCACGCTGCACGTTACGGATAGAGTTGAGGTTTTTTACCTCGCAACGGTTACCATATTCGGTGGCGCCACGCAGGCGAACAGAGATATTGGCATCGCAGCGCATGCTGCCTTCTTCCATGTTGCCGTCGCAAATATCAAGGTAGCGCAGTATTTTACGGGTTTCGGTCAAAAACTGGCCCGCTTCTTCGGCGCTGCGCATATCGGGCTGGGTAACAATTTCCAGCAGGGGCACACCGGCACGGTTAAGGTCGATAAGCGAATCGGCATGGTGCTGGTCGTGCATACTTTTGCCGGCATCCTCTTCCATGTGGATATGGTGTATGGCTAAGTTTTTTTCGGTTCCATCGGCCAGTTTTACAGGCACGTAACCACCCAGGCATATGGGTGCATGGTCCTGCGTTATCTGGTAGCCTTTGGGCAAATCGGCGTAGAAATAATTTTTACGGGCGAAGCTGTTATTCAGGTTGATGCTGCAATTACAGGCCAGGCCCATTTTAACGGCATACTCTACCGCGCGTTTATTTAAAAAAGGCAAAGTACCGGGGTGTCCCAAAGATATGGCACTGACATGCTGATTGGGCCCGGCACCAAAAGCGGCAGAATCGGCCGAGAAAACCTTACTTAAAGTGGATAGCTGGGCATGTACCTCGAGGCCTACAACCAATTCGTACTTTTCACCTATCCCGTTTGCGAGAACTGTCATAAAAATAAATTCAGCTGTGATTTGCTGATTGTAAGGTCAAATATATAAAAGTTAATACATTATAGGTAGGTTTTGGGGTTTAATGGTCAGGAAAAATGTAGCGGTGAGTGGTGAATGGTGAGCGGTGAGTGGTTTTGTAAGCCCCTGGTGACCCTTGGGTGGTCTTAAATCTCATATCTATGATGGCGTCCCCTGCGGACCGGGCTTTTTGCTCATACTACACGGGCCTTAGCCACATTGGCCGGTATCCGCGCCAATCCCTAACGCAATTGTTTGAACCGGAATTTACAGAAATAAAGAATGGACAGAATTTCAGCTGCGGGTTTTGATCCGCAATGTACGGACAAACTATCCGAGGATAAATTCCTTATTTAGTTTCAAAAGCTGATTGGGCTTTTTTAGACAACCTCTTCGATGCTTGCTGGATGTCAGATACGACAATATTTGATTTAATAAAATCTAAGTTTTCTTTCTGAGTTTTAAGTTTATCAAGTAGGTCAACAACGTTTAGTTTGGCCTTCTTAGTCATCGCTGTATCCTGAACAAGCATTTTTTTAAAAAGATCGGCAAGGGTATCTATTACGTATTCACTGTAATTAACTAAAGATTCGTTTTTATAACTTTGTTTTAAAGACAACCACTCGAACAAAACAATGCTGATCTTGTTCGAATCGCTTTCTTCTATGGCATTAATCCGATCTATGTTTTCTAACGCAATCATTATTTGACCTCTTCTAACGTTATTAACGTTTTATTACCTTGATTTGTTACCACCCAACAAAACTCCTCGCCTTGGCCAGTGCATTATCCAGGCCGCTTACATCGCTGCCGCCGGCGGTTGCGAAAAATGGCTGGCCGCCGCCGCCGCCTTTTACTTCTTTGGCGAGTTCTTTTACGATGTTGCCAGCGTGCAGGCCTTTTTCTTTTACCAGGTTTTCGGCTATCATAACCGTCAGGCTGGGTTTGCCGTCAAAATCGGCGGCGAGTACCAGGAACAGGTTGGGTACAATATCTTTTAACTGGTAGGCCAGGTTTTTAATGGCCTCGGCATTGGGCAGGGCTACTTTTTGGGCAATGAAGTTGATACCATTAATAGCCTCGGCTTTTTGTGCCAGTTCGTTTTTTAAGCCTGATGATTTTTCGAGGATGGCTTTCTCAATTTCTTTTTTCAGCTTGCTATTTTCGTCCAGCAGGCTTTCTATGCTTTTTGGCAGGTCTTTTGGATTTTTAAGCAAATCTTTAAGCTGGTCGACCATGCGGCTTTGGTTGGTGATAAACACCTCGGCAGCAACACCGGTAATGGCCTCAATACGGCGTACCCCGGCGGCTACGGCACTTTCGGCAATGATTTTAAAGAAGCCTATCTGCCCGGTAGCCTGAACATGGGTACCGCCACAAAGCTCCTTGCTAAACTCATCTTCGAAAGTTATCACGCGTACATACTCGCCATATTTTTCGCCAAACAGGGCGGTTACGCCGCTGGTGATGGCTTCGGCATAAAGCACGCTGCGCTCTTCCTTTAGCGGGATATTCTGGCGTACCTTCTGGTTCACGATAGCTTCAATCTGCGCCAGTTCCTCGTCCGTAACTTTGGCGAAATGCGAAAAATCGAACCTCAGGTAATCGCTGTTGACTAATGAGCCTTTTTGGTTTACGTGGCTGCCCAATACCTGTTTCATAGCGGCATGCAGCAGGTGCGTAGCCGAGTGGTTGGCATTGGTTTGCCCGCGCAAGGCAGGATCGACAATGGCGGTTAAAGCATCCTCAATATCTTCGGGCAGGTTATCTACATAATGAACGGTTAAACCGTTTTCTTTTTTGGTATCGGTTACCAAAATAATGGTACCATCCGGGAAAACCAACTCGCCCTTATCCCCTACCTGGCCACCGCTTTCGGCATAGAAAGGTGTTTTATCCAAAACAATTTGGTATTGCTCCTTGCCTTTGGCGGTTACCTTGCGGTATTTTACCACATGGGCAATGGTTTCGGTTTCATCGTATCCGGTGAAGATGGAAGCTTCGTCTTCTTTTAAAGTGATCCAATCTTGTGTGTCAACTAATGATGCCGCACGGGAGCGAGTTTTTTGCTCAGCTAAAGCCTTATTAAAACCATCTTCATCAACGTCAAATCCGTAATCCGATGCTATAAGTCTGGTTAAGTCAATGGGGAAACCATTAGAATCAAATAATTCAAATGCAGTATCGCCATCAATAGCTGGTTTAGTCTCCCCGTATGCTGTTTCAAGACCTTTCTTTATTTCATTTGGATTATTAATTAAATGGTCCATCAATGCCGTAGCTGATAATTCTGGTCTTTCATCAACCAAAGTTAACGCCACGAAATTAACCGAATCTCGCTTTGAAATGTAATCTCTGATTTTAATCAAGCCTCTTTCCAAAGTCCGTAAAAATGACAATTCCTCCTCTAAAATCACTTTCTGCACAAAATCCTTCTGACTGTAAAGGTTATCAAACACCCCTTTAAACTGCCCGGCCAATAAAGGCACCAGTTGGTTAAAGAAAGGTTCTTTAAAGCCTAAAGTCTGGTAGCTATAACGCACGGCACGGCGCAGGATCCTGCGGATCACGTAACCGGCTTTATTACTTGCAGGTAATTGCCCATCGGCAATGGCAAAGCTGATGGCACGGATATGGTCGGCCAATACACGCATGGCAACGGCCTCATTCCAGTCGGCATCACCGGGTGTGGCGGCGCTGTTGTACTTCTTGCCGCTTTTCTCCGCAATAAACTGAATCATAGGCTGGAAAACATCGGTATCGTAGTTGGACGTTTTGCCTTGCAGCACACGTACCAAACGCTCAAAGCCCATACCCGTATCCACATGTTTGGCAGGCAATGGCTGCAATGCACCGCCTTTTAAGCGGTTAAACTGCATAAACACGTTGTTCCAGATCTCTATCACCTGGTCATGGTCGGCATTAACCAAAGTAGCGCCGCTTACCTCAGCGCGCTCATTATCGGGGCGGCTATCGTAATGAATTTCGGAACATGGACCGCAGGGACCAGTTTCGCCCATTTCCCAAAAGTTATCCTTTTTGTTGCCTGGCAATATGTGGGCTTCATCAACAAACTGTTTCCATAGGTCGTAAGTTTCGGTATCTTTCTCAAGGCCTTCCTTTTCGTCGCCTTCAAAATAGGTAACGTACAGGCGGTCTTTGGGTAGTTTGTAAACTTCGGTTAACAGTTCCCAGCTCCAGGCAATGGCTTCTTTTTTAAAGTAATCGCCAAAGCTCCAGTTGCCCAGCATTTCAAACATGGTGTGGTGGTAGGTATCAATACCTACTTCTTCCAAATCGTTATGCTTGCCGCTTACGCGCAGGCAGCGTTGGGTATCGGCTACACGGGTTG
>Ga0307515_10001916_pt1 | contig 46111 bp, 51 predicted proteins | sample 17_EM_MG_FD_194513 | JGI IMG/M metagenome (GOLD analysis project Ga0307515, IMG submission 194513) | Populus trichocarpa ectomycorrhiza microbial communities from riparian zone in the Pacific Northwest, United States - 17_EM | ecosystem: Host-associated > Plants > Roots > Unclassified | place... | reverse complement strand
AGCCTTTGTACACTCAATAATTGTATGCAACGAATCATATACACATTTTTGACATCCAGTATTGCGTTTGTATGTATTATCGTTTGCATCCAGGAGTTTTGTTTCCTCTCACTTTCTGATCAACTGCGATCTACGCTATCTGAGTGTGAAATGACGTGGCCATATCACATTCCCGCGCTTTCGGCCAGCAATTGACGGCATGCAGATCATCTCACTAGTTTTTAGTAAATATCGCTCGACTTCCTCACCATTCCTTATTCAGCTCCTTCTCCTCGATTTCCATGACGTACCACAAGCAATTTCAAATATCTTAATCACGTGCACCAGGTCTGTGCGGAGAGTTATGCAGTTGGATACATGGATGAATGCAGCATGACGGTTGTCATTCAGATCGATTCATCAGGCGCATTGACCGCTCTTTCCATGACACCTATGACATCAGTCACTTAAATTTTGTTAGCTTATTTCGTCACTAATATTGCTTTTACTTTGTCACTTAACAGTCACTTGCAGAATGAAACTGAACGTTTTGGCCGTCTTACAGCGCGATTCGGATTGCAGAACGTTCACATGGTGCGTTCGACCCTTGCACATACACAGATGAATTATCAAATCTCACAATTTGGTCACTGAAATCAAGAAAAAGCTGACACGTAGCAAAATTGGTAAACAACTTGCTTTTCCCCGCGATCAGACATCAAGAATTACATTTTGCCTATCTATTCTTCCGCAGACGCAGGAGCCGTCACCATCTCTTCGTCGGAATCCAATATCTATATGGTAATTAGCTGGAGGCCATTTGCAGGGGTAAAAACTTACTGGTTCAACTGGCTTCGCTTTCAGCAACGGTGACGAATCGGGCTCCGCAGCTGGCTCACCACTAGGTATGCTCGATTTTGACTGCGGCTTCACCGAACCTAGCCTGGTATGACAACTTCCTGGTCGAGAGGTCCCTTCCGATATTCCGGGGACAATGTCAAGACTCTCGATGAGCTCTGCAGATGTTGTTGGTGGATGCGGCGGAGTGTCGTCATTCTTTCGCTGCTGAACGACTGCCGGAACCATCAATTCGGATGTGCTGAACTTCTTATTTTGTTCACGGAAGTAGTCGGCTGCATCCTCCCATCCCGGTTGAGTTAATTCGTCGAACTTCATCTGCTTCTGCCGGAACCTCTCCATGCGCTGCTGTACCGTTTTAGGGATTGTGCCCATGACCCAGCCAGGTTCGTCATCTTCCCTCAGCTTGCCCTTCTCAGTCTCTTCATCATCCTCATCTTCCCCATCTTCCCCATCGTCGGAACTTGCAAGATCACCCAGACTATCTCGGATAGCAATCAGCATCTCCACAAACGTCATTTCGGGCTTTCAGGAGGTCAATCCCGCGAGTTCAGCGTGCATCATATCGTCCTGCTCTTGTTGAACCGCTGCCTCTGTGTCTTCAACTCGCTTTCTTGCCCCAGCGGTCTCTCTTTCAACAAAATCCTCAATCCATTTCTCTTTCTCTTCATTGCTTAAGAAGTGCGTTTCTCGTCGTTTCTCCGCCACAAGCCTTTTCTTGGATCTCAAGCTGTGCAATGCCCCAAGGGCTCGGACTATCTCTGCCTCAAAGCCGCTGTTGCCTACATTCGCTTGATGACGTCGTTGGGTTGAGCGCTGTGTCGATTTCCCGTTTCTGCCAGCCAGAAGTGGCGAGAGTTCTTTTTCAGAGCATTGACCATTGTAGTTTGCGTGGACTGTGTTGTTAGGCGAGATGTTGGATGTTGCAAGTTATGGACAATATGGAGGCAAGCTGCGTCTTTGATGTCAAAGTTGGTACGTTTACTCATCTTGAACAAAGCAAAATCTTCCTCCGGACTGTCAAAAAATCAGGAATAGTGACGCTAACCGTACAACATGACCTGATTGTTAGCGTCATTTTCATATAATATCCCGGGGATTATTGGAGACAAACATCAGCAGACGTTCTTTCCCTCGAACTACATCCTATTTATTTCACGCGATTAGGCGATTCCGGCGGTCATACACCGCAATGTATCTAAGTTACCAAACAAACAACATCAGACCGACTTATTGCTAATTGCGGGGCGGTGTGAAACCCCTGCGAGTTGCAGCCATACTCAGCAGGATTCATCGTGAGCATAACCGTCATATTGGCTGCTACTTATTCCATTCTGACAAGATGCTAACTATATAGTCCTCAGGGCTTCCCACTTCCTCTCGTTATCATCTTCCTCTCCTTTTCCACACCAGCACATCTTGGATACACAACCACCCCCACCAGGTGAGAGCGGATAGAATACTGGCCGATTGGCGGGCGTTACATCAAATACCGAAATTCTCGGCACACAACAAGAGTGCAGACACAAGTTTGTTCACCGCGACGCTGCCAATGCAGCCACCAATCATATGACCCAGGATGCACATTTAAAAATCGTCTGCAAGACTGGCAGCAGGAGAAATAAGAAGCAGCATGCGGTGGGATGTGAGTATATCCATATCGATGCAATTGGCTGTCAATTAACCGTATAACGTGCAGCGGGTGTCCGTAGAGAGCTATGTAACGAATTCATTGCTGCCCGTAACAGGAAACCTCCATGGTCGACAAAGGCATTTGTCCGCACCGTCCACGAAATCGAACATCATAATGTTGTGAGCTCTAGGATTTTCGCAGATGAATTTCCTGATAAGCGTGCCCGTGAGTGGACGAAACAGGCTTTAATCACCTTAGAGGAGGCTACAGAAGCGTATATGGTAGAGGTAACAGCCGAATTTCATTGTTAAAAGCATCAACTAATGTCTTGAAGGTTTTCAACATGTCTGCAACTATGGCAAGGCAAGGAGGTCGGGTACGGCTGGAACAGTCCGACATGCGCCTGGCGTTGAATATGGCCAAAATGGCCAAAGAAGGCTGTTCGCGCGCCGCAATTGAGGAAACGGAATATCTCATAAAGCAACCACGCGCCGAGGTCCAAGAAGAAAAGAAGCGGGGTGTTGAGTTTTCTAGGCACCAACAGGTGAAGGCTGCGATACAAAGACACCCGGCAATGCTTCGTCAAAACCAAACGTCTGGCTTCCTTCCTTGCCAAAATGGCACTGCAAAGAATCCGCAGACATGCTGGACACGCAAAGGAACAGGTGCACCTCCACCCGCCTGACGCAGAGAGCGGATTCCAGAGCCGACTCCACCTCCGCCAGGCACGCCACCCGCCTCAACCGGTAACACTTGTGGAGCTCAACCTGCAGAAATCATCAATTTGCCGGCCGGATATACGTATTCGCATACAGCTCTTCCCTGGGCAGAATATTTCGAAGATGATGAGGATACCAAGCACGATACCGATTTTGATCCAGATATGCTGACTGATGAAGGTTAGTACACTCTCTGTGGTGTGGTAATGCAGCTAACATTCATTTTGAAGACAAGAGCAGCGGATTGAGCGATCCTGCAATTGATGATGAGCATTGACCAAAAGACGGGATTTTGGAGATTATTATTATATATATCTATGTATTATTAAAGAACAACGTAGTTATCAAGAAGAATGTAAATGAAAATGCAAGAAAGACAGCCAAAACAACGTGAATGATAAACTGTGCCAAATTCAATGATTGCATATTGTGGATACAGCCATGGCAAAATGAGCGTCAATGGAGCATCAACAATTTTTGGTCATGCGTCCAGGGAAATCACACCTCAGATAAGTTGTCGTTAGTCATAAAGGTATTTTTGGCTGCCTTTATAGGCAAAGCAGATTGCAATACCCTCCCTGCCCCATCATGAAAATCAGCGTCAACGGAGCGTCAACGATATGTGGTCATGCGTCCTGGGAAATCACATCTCCGATAGGTTGTAGTCAGTCATAAAGGTATTTTTGGCGGCCTTCATAGGCACAACAGATTGCAATACCCTCCCTGCCCCATCATGAAAATGAGCATCAACGGAGCGTCAACAATTTTTGGTCATGAGTCCTGGGAAATCACACCTCCGATAGGCTGCAGTCAGTCATAAAGGAATTTTTGGCCGCCTTTAAAGGCAAAACGGATTGCAATACCCTCCATGCCCCATCATGAAAATGAGCGTCAACGGAGCGTCAACGATTGTTGGCCATGTATCATGGGTAATCTGGGGGGCGACGGGTTGCACATTGCCATAAACTGATTATTGGCTGCCTTTATAGGCAAAAGTGAAAGTGAAACGCTTCCTGCCCAATCTTCAAAATGAGCGTCAACGGAGTGTCAACGATTGTTGGCCTTCCATCATGGTTAATCACAGCACGATGCGGCGGTTATTGTCTATATACATCGTTTTGACTGTCATCATATGCTAAAAGGCTCAAGAATGCTTAGTGGTAGCTCTGTAAATGAAATAAGTTGTTACTGTCCCGGAGGATGTGGCTAGAATATCCCGTACATATCTGCCTATAAAGGCTACCATATCCTTCTTTATCGATGCTTTTGATCAAGCACCACTCATATGACCGAAGATGCAAGACCAAATTTTGTTGACCCTCTGTTGACACTCTGTTGACGCTAATTTCCAGGATGTGGTTGGGCACGTGAGTATCCGTGTTTTGCACATCAAGGCGGCTAATACGCCGAAAATGAACTGTGACATAACAATGTCAATACTTTACGATTAGCCGTAGCATATCTGAATGTGACCATAAATGTGAAACCCGAAACGCAGATCCGGAGATTGGACACCACGCGTCTAGCCAAACCCGGCCAAACGCGCGGGTTGACGGGTACCGGTCCGGGTTTGGCCCGCCAAGAGTCAGCGGGTCGGGTTTTTGGCCGGGTTTGGAACCGAACCGACCCGTTTTTGCGGTCCAAACCCGGACCGCTGGCGGGTTACCTGGACCCGTTGCTAACACTAATTGTCAGAGAACAAAGCTCTTAATCACGACTTGACTGCAAACTATTTCAGAATATTGTAAGCTTCAACTGTTTATTTTTACAAGATAATATTTGAAAGTGTATTATTAAGGTTATATGTTCTGGTTGCCATATAAGGCCATGGTAAGTAGGGAGTTGTGTAATATTGAAAATTTGATAGTGAGTACTTGCTTACTCATTATAGTTACTATGAGCTCGACTTAGCCGCCATGGACTGGATGGTTTCTTTGACCCCAGTATAACTATACATATCAAGAGCTTGCAGTGATTATATGAAATGTATAGTATCACAGGCCTGGTATGTATTTTCAGTATTCAGATAAACGTCAATACAATCTGTAATTGAAAGGTTACATATGGAGGAGCTTGGAAATTTTCAAATTATGCTGATTGGAATACTTCCAGTTGGAATAATTGAACACTTCCTAGATAGCTCTCAAGTTGTTTCTAAGTACTCCTGTGAGTATGATTCCAAGTACACTTTCTAGTCACTCAGGCATACTCCAGAGCATGCTGCCAGATACACTTCCTTGTTTACTCACAAGTATGCTTCCAATTGCACTTAATCATACTCTCTCAGGCTACATGGATCTTTGTGCCCAAGTACACTCTCAAGAGGTAAGCCACTCCCAATCTTGCTAAACTATATGCTTGAATATATGCTTCAATGTACTCAATTAAAAACTTGTTGAGTTGTATATGCCGAATTCTACAATGTATGAGGCAGATTGTATGAGGCAGAAAGCAGGTGAAAGGTGGTATATGGTGGTCGAAAGTAAAACATTCGACAATATGATTTCCTGTACAATTTATCCCATACAGCCACAGTGATGAGATTTCACTATGCCTTACCGTCAACATACCAGAAATTGCAGCTTGGGACTGTAAAAGATAGACAATTGGATTATCAAGAGAGCTAATCTATAAGTCAGATTTTCCAGTGGTCTCTGTAACCTGCCTCCTTTCAATTGCTCATATAGATATTCACATTTAGTTTGGAACTGATGATGATGATTGCGATGGTAAAGGTATTGATGATGGTGATTATAGAACTAGAAGCACTGTGACAAGAAAATTGGCTATGTCCACATCTGCATCTATGCTTTCACAGACTGAGATTGTTCAAATTGTAATTATTTCAACAAACTTAGAGTTTCCCAGTGGGCAAAAGCATTCTATTGAAAACTCTACTGCTTCCAATGTACCGCTTTTTCAAGCATGGTTCTCTCATGACATTCTCACATACTTCCCATTGACATTCTACATACCATACATTATGTTCATTTGTCCATTGCTAACTAGTTGACCTAACAACAAAATCTGTTAGAATACATTCTGAGATTCCCCTGAATGAGTTGGGCATCTCTGCCATATCCTTCGGGATACTTGTCATCAACTTGATATATGAACTGGTCATTCCATTTCTTTCATTTTATATACCCATTCAGTACAACCCCATTGTCAATATATCTCTTGCATTGATCATTTCCCAAAGGCTGAGGTGTATGAGATTTCCTCAAGAGAAGATAGCATTTGCTTCAATGTTTCACTGTCTGGAGATATCAGAGTATGTTGTTTCGATGATAAAATACATTCCGAATGCATTCCAGATGTGACATTATGGTTAGTTCAGCTCTTCCTTATGTGATTTGTATATTCGCATGATATTTGCTTAACGATTGTGTCCAGATCATACACATGCCCTGACTTATGATCTGTCTGTCATACTTCAATCAGAGTGAATACTGTATGAATGAAACAAACAAACAAACAAATGATGTGTCGAATTGAAGCTGCTGAGATAATTGATTGAATATTTGTCTCAGATGACATGTAGTCTGTATAGTAGCTGCTAGCTCAAATCCAGACTACATGATTATATACTGTACATTAACTTGGTCTAAACCAAATTGGTAATCATATCTGAATTTACAGTGAATATATCAAATAGAATATTGTAATAAATGTGCTAGTGCTGTGAATAGAATACAGCTAAGATACTCTCACAATGCACATTTCTCACTATAGATATCTTTGAGTGAATGTTAATCTTAGACTGTCAGTGAATATCCAGTTACACATTTCAAGTCAGTAACATACAAAAATTCCTATACATAGTAATAATATATAAGAATTTTCTCTCTATGTAGTATACTAGCAATTACTATTTATCCCATGTACACCCTTCTACAAGCCGAATGATGAAGTGTGGCATCATCCCCAATATGCTTAATTGTATCCAGATAAAGATAATAACTAAACAGCATTGCGATCTAAGCTTCAAAGTCAAAAGGCTCACATAGCTCATTTCAGAGAACATGGAGCAGCTGCAGATGAATATAATATAGTATTGAGGAAGATAATTTGTCAGAGAGTATACAGCAGGACTAAATGACAATGATGATAAAATATACAACTAATGATACTCTTGCATAGTATCTGTAATTAAACTGCAAATATATTGCAATACAAGTTTAGTAACAATCGATCAATGTGTCAAATATTGACTGAATAGTTAGTATTTCCAGTGTATTCACCTGTCAACTGAATCAACCATAATAACTCTCTATGTCAGACTGCAAGATATCTTCATGAGAATATAATATTCAGATTGTTAAGGAAAATATATCAGTCTATAGTATTATTTGGCCAGGTGAAACAAATAAGAAATAATAGATAAAGAATATATGTAAATTCCAGTTAGTATTCCATTTTCCACTAATTGCTAAATATAGAATTTACGATCTAGTTAGAATTTATATCACTTCCATCATCTTACTGTATTTCCATCAATCTCTTAAAGCAAATGATATTTAATTTGCAAGTGTATTTCTCTATATATCTCCAAATACATCACAATATTCTTATTTCAATTAATTAAATTCAATTTCTGAATATGTTACCAAGCAAATATTCATGTGTCCATTAGGGTATATGTTTAAATTCATGACCAGGAATATTATCAAAATAGAGTATATATTCACTTTCCACAACTACTAAGAAGTATCTCCAAATTAACTTGAATATGTATTCAATATTTACTAATACTTGAAAACGCATTTAGTGCCAGTCAATACAATACTTTGAGAAGTGAAATAGCATAATATAGATAGTATATAATCGTGAATGCATTTTGTAGTTATAAATATGATTGATTGTGGAAGTTGAAAAATGGAGAATGCCAAGTATAGTAGACATACTGTAACAAAATTGCAACCCTACAGAGTTTACAGAATATTAATTAACCAGAAAAATTACATTCAAATAATTGAATTCATGTAAATGTATTTTAATATTCAGATTTCCAATCATCTTTAAAAGTGATCCACAGATTGGTAAAGGAAATACCTCATGGACAACTCAATTGAATATGGAAAAACAGATGGTTTCTTAATGTATATAGTACAGTCTGAACTTTCCTGAATAGTATAAACCATAGCGAAAAAGCAATGTTGAAATCACAGTCAAAATCTACTCCATTTTTACATTACATCAGTACCCTTATCTCAACTAGATTGTTACCATGTGGAGTCAAAGTTACAAAGTATTATATCAGGTATACAGTACATTATTCAATCTGACCTAGTACACCCCATGGGGATGTACAGTAACCTTAGAATTAAACGAATTTAATACTGCTCTTTCAAGAAATGGTATACAACTGGATTCACTCTACATATAATAATAAAGTCTTTTCCTGCAAAGATTGAAGTGGCATGCAGTGACTAAAGTCTGGAAAAAAACGTTATTTATACCATTTGTGTTCTTGATATAGTAATGTTCAAATGCTCAGCTTTGTTGCTACCATGCTGGAAGTGTGGTATAAAGTATATTCAAGCAGAGATATCAGATCTTAGACTCCATACAATAATGTTTCCAGTATATCTAACCCACAAGAATCCAAAGTCAAATAATACAAATATTTCATACTTGGTTCCAAAAATGCAGAATACACGGAGACTGAACCTAACTTACCACACGAAACATCCTACAGCTAGGAATCAAATTCAATTTTGATGGTTCTACATCCATGCTGCCAGCATGTTTATAGCATGGACTTACCATACTGCACTGCATATTATCTTCTATATGTTACAACTCACCTGTATTCAAATATATATTTAAAGACACTGATGAAGTATGAAATCCAGATTCAGCACTTCCATAGGGCACCTAACCATTTAAACACCTTGTAACCCAACAGCCTAACTATATTGACCACATAATTCCCCACCCTGTGCAAGTTAGCTTCATGAAGTTGTATGACAGTCTGAAGTAACAAATTTCCAGTTCAATTATAATGGCAATAATTCCAGACCAGTACAGAGTATTCAATTATGTTGTCTACACTCTGTTCTATTTCTGCCTAGTGAGTCACTGTACAATACAATCAGGTAGATAGGGAGGAAACAGCAAGAGTGCAGCTGATACAGATTATTCATAACATAGGCAATTTGTAATATAAATGATGCAATATATTGTATAGTCAGATACTTGTCACAGCTTTCAACAATGTGAAACAGAATTCCAGTACATCTTTATGAGTGTGAAGTTGTACTCTGATTGGTATAAATTCTAGTGTATAGATTAGTAAACTTCAAAGTTACTAATACTACTACCCTTATCAATATAACTATTATGGCATATCTTTTACTGTAAGTTATACTCTCTAATTTTAATGATAGCAATGTAGATTATATAATCTAATAAGATAAATAATGCTAACTTTGATTATCTGATTCATGTATCCTAATTTCACTACTGTACAGAATTTGTCCAAATCAATCAAATTGTTCTCTAGCGATACACTTTCGATGCAGTCAGATATTTCATCACCTTTTACCAAATATGCAGGTACAGTACCAGCTGCAATGGGAATATTAACATTTTGATAAAACTGATTTAGAACCTACAAGAAACTGACAGTTCAATTACCATCATCATGTGGATTCTATACAATCCAAGTCTATTCAAAATTGCACATATCTTGCTATATTCGATTCAAATATTGGAATAGTAATTGCCAAAGTACTATCGTGCTATTTTACAGCCTCAGAATATAACAGCAATTGTCATGTCTTCTTGTATCACTTAATGAAGAGAGATATGATATTTTGGGCTGCGAGATAATTCTGATATTGGAAAATCTGATGAAGTAGTACACAGTTGAAATGTCGCAACAAAGATGATATAGCATATCCTTTAAACATATTGTTAAGGTGTTTTTGTTTATCTCATATCTATTCAACATGAATGGAAATGCTGAACCCTGTCATGGAAAATCAGTTGTTTGAAATGAACACCGATGGTAGGCAATTTTACGACCTCATACGGTCCTTGGCATTGGAAAATGCTTCCATGGACCATGGTCAATAAGTGGTGGGCCGCTGCCCATGTGCTAGGTAGTAATAAATTTGAAATAACCGCCACCACCCGGAGACAGTGACAATTCAATACACAGCCATACGGTTCAGTATGTGTCGGTATTGTTCCTCTATCATTTACTTCTGTGACACCTAAGATTTTCTCTCTGCGCATTTTAGAACTCTCGCAATTCAGCTCGTGTTCTGTCAGTATTTTCCAATATGCGTCAGTACTGAGCTGTATGGGGCCATATACGTTTCCCGTTCTCAGCACTACCTGTGGTGCCTTCAGCATTCTATTATTGAACATACTGCTCTCACTGACCTTGTATTCCGAGTATAATTGAATACTCATCCATACAGCGCTGTATGCGTCATTACGTATCACAAATTTGACCATCATCATTCTCCCACTGCTGTGCTTCGAAATACATGACAATACCACTCAATACAACCCCATACTGAATGATACCGCAATCTTCCCTACTGCGAAAACCTTGAATGAGATCTTGAACTCCATAGACAAATGAACGAACTCAGTGTGTTTTTCAATACTGCACTGTATTGCACCATACATATGAGGAACAGTTTCTGTCTCAATCAACCGCTTTTGAAGAAATCCATGACTCGGTTGAAGTTCGAATGATGGCATTGTATCTCCCAATACTGCACTGTATGGCACTATACACGCTGATACCTCCATTTTTGGACTCTCCAGCTTCAAAGAAATCCTTTGCTCCTTTGGGCTTAATTAGTTTTATTGTATCTTCAAATACTGCTCTGTATAGCATTGTACTTATAAGTGCTGGCTTTTCTGAATCCAGCGCCTTCAAAGATGTCTTGGGCTTGATTGGAGTTTGAATAGCGCTATGGTATCGGAATATGCCACTTTGGATAGCTATGTACCTATAGATACTCCTTGATATCTGAACCTCTGCTTCAAAAGAAATTTTCGGCTTGGTTCAAGTTTGACAGGAGCCCCAGTATCGTTCAGTACTTCAATGTATGGCTCTGTACTTATAGATACCCAGTTTTCTTGCACAGGTGGCCTCAGAGATTTTTGGCTTGATTTCAGTTGGAGTTAGATACAGGTATTCTGGAATACCTGACTGTTTAGCTCTGTACCTGCCAGTATTTTCTTTCCAGTGAACTTATGACAATACCATGTCTAGTGTGCCCTCCAAGTAAGCCTGTAATGTAAAATACTAACAAGTACTTGTCGATATTTGACTGTACTGCATATCTCAATAACAATATTACAAGAGATTGATAGACATTTTGTTTTTGACTTTTCAACCCGCTTAATGATCTGGTAGTGTTCTGTGTGATCCCCCTCATTGATACGCTTTACAATTACAGTTTCACCTGCAAGCATGGTGAGTGACATTGTATGTTGGGCTCTGCCTTGATTGTGAACCCCACTCAGTTACCCCTCAATATGCCCTCCCACAATGACTTCGACTCTCAAAGCTCGTCTACATCAACTTGCATCTGAAAACTATGCTCTCCACCACGAAAACCGGCCATCTGCCCTCCGTCGACACCTGCCGTTGGCTGAAACAGCAAGTGCAGCTTACCTGCAGTCCTGAACCCATTGAGCAGGACTATCTTATGTTCAATGCTCGCCAACAATGATTTCGTGATGGTGATGATGGTGACAGTGATTTGGAGGAGTCTCCAAGGCGCTTGAATAACATACTTGCAAAGATATGTCAGGTTTGACATTACACAACGAATCTCTACCTATTCTTACACGGGTCTATGGAGGGATCCATCATTCGATTTGTTTGGCACAGGCAGCTTCAGGTTTTCGCCAACTGATGACTACGATGCTGGTGATGCCGATCCCGCCAATGTTGATGATGATGATGATGATGATGATGATGATGATGATGATGATGATCAGAGTGGGTATCTACATGACAATATGGAAACTCGTAACGACTTGGAAATGAATGGCAACTAAAGAAGACACCTCGTTAGAGCTGAAACCGACTCCATGAGTGGAACTCAGACGGAGTCCACGAACATGAGAGCAAATGAGCCTCGGAAGGTTGCAACCAGTAGGTCCTGGGTTAGACCCCTCATTACTTCTTTGTACCCAGTATCACTGACAGGTATAGCATGCGGATGATGAAGAGCATGGTGGAGAGGAAGCTGAGGAAGATGGGGATGAAGAGGATGAAGAAGAGAGTGATCTGCCAGTGCCTTGGCAACGGAGAAAGACAAAACTTATGACGAGGAGATTGAGAGTCACAAAGCGTTCTCAACTTCGACTTTCCTTTCCTTACTGGTATCTAAGGTGACCGATTCGTACAGCATGCAAATGATGAAGGAGACTGAGCTGTAAACGATGCATCTGCTCTTGCCGGAGATGAAGACAATGCTAGCGGCGAGCACTTTGCCAACAAAATTCTTGCGATGACACACAATATCACTAGAATGATGACGAAGTATACCACCATGCTGATCCTCGAGTGTGTGAGGGCTGTTACCACTTCTTCAGTATCTCGCTTGCACTGAAACAAGATGAGCGCATGGAACCTTGCAATGAGGGAGGAAAAGGAATGAGTTTCCACCAATCTACGCAGACCCAGGGCAGGGTCTGGATATATGGGTCGGCTTGGGTTCATGGGAGAGTACGCAAAGGAGGTTGCGAAGGTCTATGAGGAGAAGAGGGAGTACAACGCAGAAAAAGTAAAGGAGATGAATAAAGAGGGCCGCATAGGCACTATGGAGAGCCTTAAAAGAGTGCAAACAGGGAGTGAAGCTTTTGTGAGAAACAGCAAGTCTCTTGATACTCAAATATGAAGATATTCAGTACTGACCAAGCAGGTGGCATACCTCGGGAACCACGGCATACATACAGTCCTGTGTGTTATACCAACCAAGTTTCCCACACCAGCTCTGAACAGTGCCGGGTATGGAGTGGCCCACTATAAGCTCATCCTTGACAGTCGAAGATGTTTTGAAGAGTGTAGAACTATGTGTGATGGCTGAGAGTCATGCCAGCAAGCAATCGAACTGCTCTCGGTACCTGAGACCTTCGAAGGAACTGCAGGATCAGATAAACTTACGACGTTGGTTACTTCTGCAACTCTAGCAATCATCAGTATGTAGCCCATAATGAAGTGGCTGAAATTACGCCGATTCAGACCGCAATGTACAGATGCAAAGACCCCAAATGGTATGGAACATTTTCAGAAGCTTCCCCGTCACAGGCTGCAGAGCATTCTGACTGCTAGGAAGCTGAAATGGTGTGCACCCAAGAATTGGAGTGCCGAGTTGGGTGGTACTCCGGAGAGAATCTAGAACACTATTCACTGTACCCAGCTGGAACAGCTTGAAATCACATATGATGCCGTGAAAGGTGAACCGAAGGAGTTGAAGCTGTTTCGTATATAATATTGATGCACAGATATCATAGAAGAAAGTTTACATTAGGTAAACTACCACTGCATTACAATAAAGTGCAACTATTTTAATTGATAGTGTGTACTTACTTATATAGATTTGAAAGGTACTGCTTGGTATCCGAATCAACAAGTGATAATAACTGGACAGGCAACAATTCTTAACTACAGTGCAGTACTGCTTCATACTCTCAAGTATTATCGTATACTCGAAATTTAGTTACTATACTGTGCACTCTGAGATTTCAATTCGTATCAATGAATACTCATTGGTACAGTTCAGTATAATAAAGTACTGAATGCATCATACTATATGCGTTGAACTATGGTCAGCCTCAACGAACACAGATTGAACTATAGTTATCTGAAAGTAAATATGTAAAGACTATGGGGTGAAATGGCCCATTGGTGTCTGTATGGCTTGAGTTTAGGGTCCCGCAGAGCATCATCCGTAGGCTAACCTCCATCTCACATTCACCACCTCCGCACCTCAGTTCCATCCCTCATTCACCTGACCATATCAACACCTACTGCCCAATTTCATTTACCAATTTGCATCTGTTATTGTGGGTCACACATTTGCCAATCTATGCCTAAACACCATACCTTCGACATTCTCATACTCATATATCATGGCTAGCAAGCACAAAAAATTTGTTTTTGAGACGGTTGCATAGGGTGGATATAGTTGCTCAAAGGCACCGACGATGGATATTTGGAGAGATGACAGGAAGATCCAACGTCACCCTCCCAATCTGATTCGATGAGGAAGAAATGGCCCCAGAGGGGGAGACCACGACCGCTTCCTGCCCCTTCAGCTTGACTACAAGAAAGAGCAGCTTGGTAACCAGCCGGATGATGAATGGAATGTTTGAAACGACGTTATACATTGGATTGACGAGATTATCGGCACTACACTCAGTCAGAGGAGGTTGCAGCTGAGCGAGAGGAAGAAGCTTCCACAGAACCAGCGAGAAGTTGTAAAGATTGTGTCAGAGTCTATCAACAGCAGGTCGGAGAGGGCCTGCAAATGCATCCATCAAGATGTCGTCAACGTTAGGCACATTACCATGGGGAGCTATACTTGGAGAGACGTTCCATATCGCCAGTGCGCAACTTCAGCCAGCTGCCTCATATCCTCTGGATCCTTCCTGTCGAGCCCAAGAAAGCCTCGTCCTGTGTTCTCACTAAAACAGCTTCGCACTCTACATGAGCAGGGTACCAGGGGTTCCATCTCCAAAGAGGTTTGGTCTGGAGGCCTTCGAGTAGCTTTTGAAGCAGATAACAAGATGGTTCCGCCAGACTTTTCACACCCGGTACGCCCAGATATTGCCTAATACTCTTCAATACTGATATATACAGTCATTCAGCTTCGAGACGCAGATCATCATTGGGTTGCCACAAATTATCAGGTAGATACAATGATAGCATCAGCAATTGAAGATGCCGACCAAGAGACTCCGTGGAAAGAGGAACAACTTGTGAATGTGTGTCCACCCTGCTTTAACTTCTCCGATGAAGATGGAGACCATACCATACAGATAACACTGGACGGGAATATGTGCCATGCACAACTGAAGAGGGATATACTGTGGGACTTTGAGATCGTCGAACCAAAACTCTTCGTCAACTATGGCAGGAAGATGTTCAACTTGGCAACAAGCGCCAACGAGCATTTCAACATCATCATTCCATCAAATGCCTCCGGGCACAAATACAAGGCCACCGACAGATGGAATAGACCCGAAACCAGTACTGCTTCAAAGAAGGCGTTGGACAAGAGTGGTGTTGTTGGAATTACATGCTTTCTTGGCGTAAATTTGAGGTTTCTGAATATCTATGGTGGTGGTGAGCAGCAGAGCCATGGTATCAGACTGATAGATGCTGTGTTGCATGAGGTTGCCCACTTCGCCGAGCTGAAGTAGTGTGGTGACGTTGCTTGTGTGTTTGAGAGCACTCCGTACTGCTACAATCTGGACTGGATGGACATATTAGAAGCCCGAACTGCGAGGTCTCATATACATGGGCATGAGTACCGGTGCGATGTCTCGTACAACCTTGTTCACACCTCAAATCACTGTCTCATGGTCGGTGAAGAGCCAGAGCATTTGTGGTATATGATGTAACATCTCATCAAGCCGGGAAGAGTTTCATCAAGTTCCCACCGAATGCAGAAGATAGACTTACTTGGTAGGTAGTGGCCAATATGACTAGATTCATTACAATGCTAATGGAATCCTTTTACTGGGCTGTACAATGCTCAATGTTCTAGAGAAGACATGGGCAATAACCTGGAATGCTGCTGGACAAAGATGATTGACATGGCAAAGGAAGCAAAGGAAACTCTTGCACAGATAACTACCATGGTGGAAGCAGAGCGAATTGATGAATCAGGGTGCGTGCATCCACAGAGAAATGTTATATTAGATCATCTGGGGGAGCAATCAGAAGATCAAATCAGGTACTATACGCAATACCGGTGAGTACTAGAATATACCACCCAAGATCCATAATTACTGATCTACTACAGGATGCGTCAAAATTCCAACAATGATGAGATCTTTCAGCTTCTACTGGAGGAAGAACGGTTACGAAGACGAGATCCGAGCATGACGAGACTCTTCAGTTTGACTGGCTCGACACGCGAAAAGTGGTGAAGGAATGGTGAGCACCTCTTCGGCCATCCAGGTGCTCATGCATTGAAACAGTTTTGTCACCATCAGGCAGAGCTCATCAAGATCGTGACAGAGAGGCGAGTGGAAGTTGATGTGCTTCACAAGCGAGGCAGAGGGCACAAGCAGGCAAAAGAGATCATTGCGAAGATTAAGGAAAGATGGAAGCAGCTCGACAACTTGGTGAAGAAATACAAAGCCGAGATTTGCAAAGTCGGCGATGCCAACTTGAGGCAAATATTGGCAAAAGACATCCCAGAGAATGGTATAGGAAACGCTGAGATATGAGATATGGAAAGGCTTATGTCAAATTCTGATTGGGCAGTATACCAGTATATTAGGGATGGTATAGGGTGGTACTTTGATCAACAACGGGTCGTTGAGGCGAGAACGATGCTGCAATTGTAGGCCCAGAGGCTGATCAAATGGCACAAACATCAAGGAAATGTGCTTCTCAACCTCCTCCACTGCGAAATGAGGATCGATAGCCATCTGCTTAAAGAGCTCCTCTTTCATCGCTTCCGAATTCTGCACTCTCCCTTTGCTATGAAGCATGATTCTCTATGTCCACTTGATCCTTGGAGAAGCCTTGAATGTATTCTACAGCTATACAATCGTTCGTGCAAGTACTGGAGAACTCGGGTTACCGATGTTAGATGCCATGTAGAGGGTTGCGCGACTGGATGATATTGATGCTGTCGATTGTGGTTTGGCAGATCATGGAGATGGCGAAAGTGACTATGGCCAGACAGAAGAAGAGCTGGCAGCAAACATGATGGAAGATGTAGAGCGTAAATGGGCAGTGGCGTTAAACAAGAAAGAGGGTGATGGTGTCGAGGAGGAGAAGGAGGAGGAGGAGGAGGAGTATGAGAAAATGGAGCTTGAAGAATATATCAGATGAACAAGACACATGGGAACGAATGATGTATAACCTTGGTATTTGTTTGGCATATACCAATAAGTATGTGATGGTAGTGGCTAATACCCTCCAACACCAGTATAAAATGGCTACTCAGCTATTACTCGTTGCGAAGAAGGCAAAATCACATGGCTGTCACTCAGAGTGAAACCCTCCCTGAGAGACTATTACAAACTTCCTGTGTATACTTCAATTGCCTGCTTTAAAGCTACACATACTCTGCTGCGCATTATTTTTGAGGTTAATAGCTCTTAGACCGTGTCAATCCTCTGATTAGAGTTTGACCGATTTCAATCGAATTCAAGCCTTGGTGAGAATTGTGGTTACTGTACCCAGAGAATGGCAGCATAGACTATAGGCGCAATGAAACCTAGCTCAACTCCCGGATATTTTAAACAGTCCGGTCCAGGGGTTTGGGTACCAATTGCAGTCTCTTCCTTGACTGAGTCTGCGTTCTGTTCATTATTGTATACAGTAGTTGCTATGCCTCCAAAGTTTGAAATGGATGCTTCGATCATATCTTGAATGAACATATAAGTTTGATGTGAGTATATGGGTTTCATATTATGACTTTGCATGCCACCTGCAAGTGGTAGTTGACCTAAACAGAGAGAGTTGCATACTTGAACATATTAGCTGAAGATTCCAGCTTCTCAAAGGAGTTCTACCGATAACATTGCTCCAAAACTACTTGTACGCCTCCATAAATCGATGGGACTACAAGTATACCCCATGAGAGGGCCTGAATTAGAGGCTGTGCATCACTGCGGATTTGCTTGCATCTTCATGTGATTAGTCAAACATGGTTAAATATTATTTTGAGGCGGTAAATGTCGTCTGTGAATACTTCCTTAAGGAGTCAGATAGACACGCGGAATGAGTATCATACAGCTCATGTGTCTGGAACAGAAAGACAGATTGTACCACAGAGAGGCAGTAGCTAGGTACTGACAAATACTAACTAGTATCCACTTGGATTGTATGGTATCCACCAGCTTTTGTGTTTTGCACCGGTTTGTCGATTTCAAGCTATCCAATACCGGATGATACTGAACAGTAATGGTAGTTACTCGACATACAATTTCCAAAGTAGTATTATGGTATATGGCCTGCTAAGAATTCACAAACTCCCAATGTGCTAAAAAATACAGGTGGTAAATCCTTCAATAAATCCCTATGAAAGAGCCCAGTAAGGCCCCAGCGTGCTTCCCAAGTTCTTCCCCTCACATCTGAGGCAAGGGAAATCGTCCTGCTGTTGAGCATTCTCTGACCATCCCTTTGCCTTTGCCTTGCGTTTCTCAGAGAGCTCCTTCTTCTTTTCCCCCGTTCTCTTCCACTCTTTCAACCGATGTACTGGCGAGTCATTGGCTTCCAGGAGTATCACATTGCCCCCTTTCTTCTAAGGGAACTTACGTTAGAATACAGCCAACATCTAGAGAGCAATGAACATGTATCGGATGGAGAGCAGTATTGATACATACTAATTCGAAAAGTCCTTCAGTGCTGAGACTCTGAAACGCTCGAGCAAGCTCCAAAACCTCGGCATCAACTGCGTCATTGACATCCCTGCCATTCTGTATTCCATCACGTATGTTGAAGCTCACATGCCTGCATTGAGTACCATTGCCAATATCAATGCTCACGTGGTCATCCTGATTTCCGTTTGCAATATCGAAGCTCACATTCATGCTTTGATTCACATTTCTGTTATCGAAGGTTGCATCATTGTCTTGATGCCCATTGCCCATATCGCAGCTCACATCTTCATCCTGACGCCCGTTGCTGGTATCAGGGTTTCTGCTTGGTAGAGGATTTTCGGAGTGTCGTGATTGCAATCGAGGTGGGCCCATAAGAGCATAGAGGAGAGGAGATTGGAACTCAGAACCGGCATGGGATAATAAGCCGTTACCGACGGGGGTTGACATGACGGGTTCAGGAACATGAACGTGTGCATCAAGCCATGACTGCATACTTGTGAGCCCAGAAGTTCTAAAAAGGTTAAAATCTCATGTACCTGTATGGTATCCCTTGACACAACCTTGAACTTCTCGTGACCATCCAGAACTTCATCTTCTATGTATCCACCACCCTGCTCGATAATTGTTGCAGGAAGCTTGTCAATGTGCTTGGCTGTGTGGGGTGATAGGGGTTGCTGTAAGATGTCGGCCGCTGACCGCTGGGAGATGGTGAGGCTCATCCTGTTGTTGTTGTCGTTGGTGTGTGTATTCACAGTTATAGGCTGGTTGGCGGTGGTTCAAGGGGTTATGATGTCAATTGACAATGCTTGGCATGCTAACCCGGCAGCACCAACCATTGAAAGCCGCACTACTGAACTGTCTCCTGGATATCCGCCTCACTACCCAACTTTCAAAGACGATCAACGAATCAGAACCAACATGCCAAAAGTACAAGTACATTGCTACCTGCAGATACTGACTGTTACTGATTGCAACTGATAATAACTGAATAGATCATGCACTCTGTTGCACAGAACCCTACCGAGACCCTCAGCAAGGCTGAAAAATCACTTTGTAACAAGATTAGATCTCACATTCATACCACTGGGGCAAATGAGGGAACCGAAATCAATTCCGCCAAGATTGACTGACCTATCTGCATTGAAAAGTTAAGTCGAACTGTTTGAACAACTTCTACTACATTCAATGTGCTGATACTTACACAGAAACAGAACTATGTGATCGGCAAGGAAGAAGTCGAGAACATCATTGAGTACGTTTGGGATAAAGGACTTCATGGTATCATGCACCACCGACTCTTCGTTGGGTTATACGTGACATGTAAACTTCCGGAGAGTTCGATTTCTCGCCACGAGAACCTCAATGTAACTCTTCATTCGTTCATTCATTAGTGGCAGAACTAGCCACGATGGATTTCAATAGACGAAGATTAGCAACACCATGCGAACACACCGTGAGGTCTTGGAGATGTTCCAGGATCAGGATGCTTAGACTGAGATGCTTGCCAAGGGTGTCAAGCGCATTGTTCATTGCTTCCTTGAACCGAATGGCAATGAGGGTATTACGGCTCTGGAGGCGATGGGAACCTCTGTTGATAAGGACAGTGTTGCTTAAGTGGCACGGTCTTTTAGGGAACAGAAAATGTTGAGGTTTGGTGGGATAATTGGCACTGTTGTACCAGTTAAGCAGTTGTAATCGATAGTTCTGTTGCTACTCTCGATACAAGTAATTAGGTTAATGAGTACTAACCACTTTTGGCTGGTATACTTCTGTATTATTCACTATGCTTCCCTATGATACACAAACAAATGTAGTTAGTTCCAGCTTAGTGTGACAGTATTGAGTAGTACTTGTATGTACGGACTGGTATTCTTTTGTATCGCATCATCAGCTGAAAGAATTATCAACACTCTTCGTTACACTTCAATACAACTCAATACTGCTCAGTACCTGTCAGTACACAATACTACCATTTTGCACAAGATGTTTTTCGTCATCTCTACAATACTATGCCCATATTCCCCTCCACCTCTCCACCTTCCTTTTCGACTTCTTTACCAGCCTCTGTGTTGGCTTTTTTGGCTGCACAACCTTATCGCCATCACTGACGCCATTGCCATCACCATTCATATTATGATCACCATTTTCGTCAGTACACCTACCACTGCTATTGCTGTCATCCTTCTTTACCTTCCTACCACCTTTCATCTTTTGCCTTTGCCTTTCTTCGTATTTGCTTTTGTTAAGGCCTTGTTTACAAGTGCTTCTGCCATGCTGGCGAGGCTGCAGAACTCCATATAATCCTCCGCTAGTCTCCTGTCAACCATGTCTACAGGGTCTCCCAGTTGTATTCAATGGACAGGCTCTTAGATTTGTCTTCAAGCTATCAACTTCAACGCTGCTAAGCAGACGGCTACCTGATGACGAGAAGTAGATGAAGGAATAGGTACAGAGATTCATAAATTTCACTTTGTGAAGGGCAATGCCACTACCCTATTCTGACACGGCTCAGTCCCTACTATTCGTCAGGTTATCAGGAATCATACCAAAGTCTTCGCCAGATATCGTAAATCATCCTCCATGATACCATCTCCAGGTTGCTCACTGGCTGAGATGCATTCCTCCAAAGCCTCCCTTAGCTCATCTACCTTCTTGGGAATCCCTGCAGTTGCTGCAATCTTCTTCAGCAGATGTGGACGGCTCTTGTACTGCTTCCGCTCAATGGCCATGCATTGCTAGGGGAAGTAAATACTTTTATAGCAGATATTCCCGTTTAGTACTTGGTGATACTGACCTTTACTTGCTCAATTGTAAGCTTATTCAGCCAACTGACAGTCTGAATATCATCTGTGTTTTCCTTGGCATAAACCATGCCGTTGTTGAAGTACTCATGCTGATAATCGATTAAATCACCTTTTCAGAGCATTGAAGCAAGTTGGAGTGAGTACTACTGACTATTGACACGTCATAACAGAGTGGTTTGTAGCACCAGCTCAAGACTTTTTGCCTAAATACATAGGAGGAGGGCTGCTTGTGGCAGCAAGACAGTCATAACTCTCATCGCTGTCTCCATCAACACTCCGAGACGCCTCATGCCCACATTCGCTTGCAACATGGTCAATCTCATTGGCGTGTTCATCAACTTGTGGATCAACAAGCCTCTCGACGGCTTCACTATCCGCATCATCAGCGCGTTCATCCACCACCTCACCAGAATCCACCTGAATATCATTGTCGGCCTCATTATCGTGCAGTTGACCACTAATAGCCCTTGACAACTACTAGTCTATCACAGTCAGGAGATCGAGGATGTGGGCATTGCCGTCCTTGTCAACGATGCAGTTTGGACAGGATAAACGAGCTAAAGAAGGCCGAGAGGAACGGCCAGATTCATACAGTGGAGAGCTTGATGGTGTATGCATCATGGGAGAGATTGTGTGAAGTGTGGTGAGGTCAAAAAGAGAGCAAGCCGGGGTGAGAGGAGTAGGTCCCAGTAGATTCAGCTAAGTACTGAAAAAATTTGACATCACTCAAGTGATGGCGTAGGGTTTTGTAGAACTCGGCAAGGCTACATCATTTGTTGATGGTTACAAGCAGGAAACAGCTGAAAGTAATTGTCAATGAAGGAACAAGTGCTATCAGAGACAGCGAAAATGGATCCTCAATACAGCACGTTTGAGACATTAGACCATCCTGGAAGATACTGACAAGTAAAGCACTGTATGAATCCAAATATTACAATTCAATAACATTGCTGAGGTTGAGTTGAAGAAGTATACATTAGTACTGACCATTACTACCTAGTGGACTCCCTCTTACATTCGTATGTGCTTTATTCAATTATTTCAAAGAAAATTATCCCATGGGAGAACAGTCAAGATAAAAAAAGACCAGAACAAAAACAGCGAACAACCTGTAAACAGTGGTGCCGGCGCTCCACCTGGACTCTCCGATTCCTGGCTGGAAGCCATATCACTGGGTGTAGAGTCGACAAACATACAGAGCTACCCTCGGTATCGGTAGGGATACGGGTAGGCGTGTTTTTTGCAGCGGAACGTACTGCTTTGCCTTAACCACAGCCACTCTGCTCCTCTCATATACCTCTTCCCTCGCTCCTGGCCTCATTACTTCCCTCCCATTCTTTGGCTCTGGCGCCAAAACCTCGAGCTTGTGCTCAGGCTCTAGCCCAGGCTCAAGCTCCGAGCTCTGGCTCCAGCTGTGGCTCTAGCTGTAGCTGAAACTCTTCTTTGTGCGCATGTGTTGGGTTTCTCGTTCCAGCGCAGGCCCATGCTTTTGCTCAAGCTAAAGGTTTCGGCCACAATCTTCCGTCCTTTCCATCGGCCAAATTGCTCGTCCCTGCCAGCCGATGGTCGATGAGGCTCGCCCCTACTAGCCGTCGGTCAAATCCCACCTGCCAATTCGCTTCCAATAGCCCTCCGTCAAGCTGGATCATGCTGTAATGGTGAGTATTGAATATGTACAATAGCCTGCAGTGAATAGTTCGTTTAAGACGTTTGAAATCCCGATATTTCCAATACAACCAAGCAAGAAGTAGTATTGGAATGTACTGACACTGCAGAATGCGCTTGTAGTAGTTGGCCACAGACAGGGCGCCAAGATATACTTACAAGGAGCATAAATGAGCATAGAGCAGTACTGTGCGGTAACATGAAGTATGGGAAAACATTCATTGTTCTGGCCAAAAGGCTAAGAATGAATTGAATTAACCCAGTAAATATATAGATATAGGTCGATACACGCCAATACTGGACAGTAACGGGCGCTACAAAAGCAATCAATGCGATAAACAACAAATGAAGTTGGGTGTGAACTCAATGCAGTGTTAAATACGGCGTTGTACAGCTTAGTAGTGCACAGTATTGAGCGGTAGGAATATATACCCAAGTACTTTCTGCGATAGACTCTTTACTTGTGCGAAATGAACTCAGCACATGATGAGATGCTAATGAGTATGGATGAATACAAGACGATGACAGGCTGTATTAACAAGTTGGAGTACTTCAAGTGATAGACCATTGACTGTTGCGCGAAATGAACATGGCTTGGACACAATTACAAGCTCGTACAAACCCATACTAGGCAGTAAAGGGGTGTACGGAACGTCGTGAGAGTGTCATATGCTTGGTGTCGAATCAAAAACATATATGGCCCCATACAGGTCAGTACTGACGCATATTTGAGAATACTGACAGAACAAGAGCTAAATCGTGAGAGTTCTAAAATGCATGGGGATTGAGATACTCTCTGCTATTGCATAAGAAAATGATAGCCATACGATACCCACACATACTGATAAGTATGGCTTAGAATTGAATGGTCAGAGTCTCTGCGGGAAGCCAGTCATTACAAATTTATTACCACCTACCATGCGGGCAGCGGCCCACCACATATAGACCATGTTCCCTGGAGGCATTTACCAATGCGAAGGACTGTATAAGGCCTTAACATTGCCTACCATTGGTGGAAATAAATACAGTCTACTATACTGTCAATTTTAAAATATTCAACTATAGTACTGTTTCGAAATAGTTGACAGATGTTTAAAAGTGTCATTTGTAGTGTATTCAACAAGATTGTTAATAAGTGTATTTTAATTAGTACAAATATAAACTCAGTGAAATTGATTTTGCTATTAAATTGAATTTGTATAAGAAATTGTATTATGGAGTTACTGATTGCCAAATCAGTGAACACATTGCTTTGAGATATTGACTTGATTCTTCTGCACACTATATAAATACGAGTTTGACTCAACTAATCAAATAACAGTAATCCTACAGAGCAAATGGTACATATGTAAACAAACTTAAGTTACAATTAAGGAAGTCTGACTGATGATTCCAGTTAATCAAAAGATGATTGTTTGGCAAAATCCATTATACAATAAATACTATATCAGTTATTCCGTGTCAATTTGAGAGGTATCATCTCCATTAAGTTATAATATATCACTGTGTCATGGTGTTGAAGTATATATTGCAAGAAATAGGCTTTTACTACTTTGATTTTCCATTTAGATACTGAAAATATATATCATTTCAGAAACAACTGCTGTAAAATTGTTGTCACGGTAACTCAATTCAAAGTAGTTCTATTAGAACCTAACGTCTGCAAGTCGGTAAATAATATTCTATATCAATTTACAGATGGAATAACAAGATATTATAAAATTAATCAAAGTTTAATTATGCAATTACATGTAAACAGTTACAGAGACACATGGATTAATATAAATCAAACCATGATTTCCGATTATTACCAGCAGAGCATTATAATATTCTTTCCTTTTTGATACAAATTATATCTAACTGTATATCTTTAGTTCAATAAAGAGTAATGTAAGGATTATTGTAAAAAGTTTTTGGCTTGTAATAAATACCAAATGATGCTTAGACAGTGGGATACCAGTATAAATATCAAGTTAGATATAATTTGTATATGAGTTATCTAATACTTTCCAAAAGAAATACAAATTCTTAGTTCAGTTCCAGTTGAGTGTAATATGAATATAGCTAGATTCACGAATGACAGAAGGATTTGTTTTAAAATAAATGTATTAGTAAACATTGAATTATTTTATATTGCATGTATGTAGAACAACTTGATAATAAATTAAAATATTACTTGATAATGCATTATAATAATATTTCTAAATAAGCTTATCTATTGCAATACCAGTGTATAGTAGTCACAATATTCAACTTTTGACAAATATACAATTTTATATTGTTAATATTTTATGATTAATATTAATCAATGACTACTTTTGTATAAGTAACTAAAATATCAAATATACTATTCCTGTATCATTGTTTGTCATCATGACATGTATATAGATACAAATGCATTCTGATTGAGTATGCTCAGTAATTCTTCGGTGGCTAGGAATTTCCATATAGAATATCATGCTTTTTAAAATTCCATTATAAATATAAAATTGTGATAATATCATTACGTATTATATACAATGCAATTTCAAATATTCCAATATTGGGTATTCACTTTGAATAAACAGTTTATAGAGTATTTCTAATCACCTCTTTAAAGTCAAATACATTCCCTATGCAAGACTTCCCAATATCTTTAATGTTAAAATAATTTTAATATAATATCAATTTTGTAAAAATTATAATAATGGTTAAATTATTACAGTCAAGTGTATTTGGTATTAGTTTTACCCTATTTTGTACAGTACATGCTTATAACATAATTTAATATTATGATATATTCATAATTGATTATATACAACCATGTATCATATACATTATATAAGTTTTAATACCGAAATTGTAATTCAAACATACAACTATCAGAATAATCTATCCAATTATTATTTTTCTAGATTTGGTAAATTGTCAATTCCATTACATTAATTATATAAATACTTAAGATATTAAAAATTACAAATTAAAAATAATAGCATCAATAAGAAATATAGTAAATAATCAATATTGAATTACAAAAAAGATTTATCATAATATTTCAAATAGTACAATCCAGTTAAATTAACATGAGAGATTATATGTATCACAATACTTCTAAATAACTATAATGGCATATATCTCGATATGACCTTGTAAGAAAGTAAATCTGTTGATTCGATTGCAATTGTCCATATCAATACTGCAGAGTAGTATATGGGTAGTCGAGGTAGAACTATTGAAAATGATCTGAGGTTTGTGGTGAGCCAAGAATATAATGTAGGTGTGACCCAGTCTTAGATATGTCACATTCAGCCATTATATTATTCCCCTCATGAAATGCAGACTATCTGGACAGTACCAATCCATAGATTCCTACAAAATGAAAGATCACAACTACACAACTGTCCAATATATGGAAACATTGGATCCCTTATGTCACACAACTTATCAATACTGGTCAGAGCAACCTTTTGGCAAATCTGGCCCACTGGGAAACTTCACCTCCTCTTGACATATCTCCAGAGGTGGTAGAACTCTGTACTGTCACCAATTGTACTAAGCTGAGATGCAAAGAAGTAAAGCAGAGAGATAAGGTGGAGGGAACATCCAATATGGCTTGATCCTACATGACTCCATGTCTGGACCATCCGGAGTAGGATGATCAAATTGCACTCTTGAAACTTGTACCAAGTCCAGGCCGCTGTTGCATTTTGACCCAGTAATCTCGATGAAATTGCATTCTATGGTATATGTCTTGTCTTTACTCTTCGGCATCAATGGTGGCTTCTGTTCACTGGTCAATATTGACATTACCATTGGTAACTGCAATTGAATTGGTCTATCTAACTTTTAAGCTTCGCCGAAACTGGTTATACATAGGATATATATTCAAACCCCCTTGCACTCTGCAGACCTTCCTGTTTAGCTCTGTAGGCAAGTCTCAATATGTGTCATGATCTCTTGCAACCAGTTCCTTTCACACAGTGGCCATCAGTTGATATCCTCATTTGTCTTTGGCATTGGCCAAACAGGCTTATTGACCTCTAGACTAGTCATTCAGTATTTCTGTTTGGTAAGGTATGCAGTAAATATTTCAGTTGGTACCATTGGTAGCATGGGATTTCAATAATCCTCTAATTTAATCCCAATGTGAACTCATTCAGCCATCATCTTGGTCAGTACTTTGTGTCACCATCTCTTGGTGGTTGAGTTGGCTGTCTCTTACAATGCCATTTGGTGGACTCCTTCATATGTCTGGGGACATTTTGGCTGCATTCAGTGACTGCTTTGGGTGGACATCATGCAGTTGTACAGTTTCTCGTTCCGAAGTGCTTTAGAATCCATCTTTGCACCTATTGGGTATTGATTGAGCTAACAAAATCTTCCCATCATCACTCTGGTGCACCGGCAGTTGTGCTGATCGTCATTCTAGTCCGTGCAGTTGTACATTCACTTGATATCCGCCATGTGGTTGGTGCACTAATTGTTTCAAATTGCTGGGTACAGTAGCTGGCTTCCCACTCGGTATTCCTTCTACTATGTGGCTGGATATCCATAGGATTGCTTTCCAAGTTCATGTGTTGTATCATCTGCAGGTGCACTGGTTGACTCATCTCCACCGATACTTGCTGACTCTGCTTATGATCTCTTCCAAGGTACATTCATCAACTAATCTCCAGGTGTAGTTGTCTGCCAGTAAGTGCCCTTCAAGGTGCTTTTGCCCAGCACTAATAGTGCAGCGATTGCTTGCAGTTGATAATGATTTGGATGCTGATATGGTCATCCCACTCGTATCCATCAAGCCTCAACCAACAAGTCATCTCTTATGGCATCATCAGGTGCCATACCAATTCTTTAGGCTTCTGTTTGAAGTTGATCCACTAGTAGCAGTAGTGTATGTCGGGTTTGCCTAAATGGAATTTGGATTTCATTTGGGATGGTTTCTTCACCTTGCAGGTTCTCAATTCATCTGTAGATGCATCTACCATCACTTCCCTGGGTGCACTTTTTATGATTGCTAGCCTTCTACAGTGGTGAATGCATTTCACAGTGTGTTGTTACTGTGTATACTGTCCAGTACTTGTTCATGGTAGGGGATATTGGTATTCCATTATGGTCATTCACCTCATTAATAATAATTGCAGTGCCAGACACTAATCTCAAATTGCTTGATGATGTCATGTATCAGGATTATAGCTGTGTAACTTAAGATCAATGTGGATGAGTCAGAATTTGATTTGGGGTTGTACTGGGCATTATACCTTGGCGTTATGGAAGATTAATTTTGTATGATTGAATAGAGCTCTGCAAACCTGTTGGTATCGTACTTACTGGAATTATTATACTGGCTTTACACCTTGCACTTGCATATTTGCACTCAATGATAACCTTGTAGTTTGAAATCAATGTAAGTGATCTCAAGACAGGTACAACTTCTCATGACTGTATTATCTACAATTTGGAAAGGAGACTGATTGACATCCATCTCTAGTAATACATATTCTGTCATGCTTTTCAAGTCTGCCATTCTCAGCCTTTATCCATCTATGATTGCAATATGTCTCTGCCTACAATGCATCTGCAGCCTCAATGTAGCTGCAGTCATAATGTATCACTTGCTGCAATGTATCGCTGAATGCAATACATCTGCTGTCAGCCATTTATTTCCACTCTGCACATAATCAAGCTTGTGTGGGCAGCATTTCACAACTTTGCATGTAGCTTTGTAATCTCAATAATGGCTATTGTTATCAACCCCCATAATATCTGCTTTCAATTTACTGCATATAGAACTTCCATTACCAATCCAGTGACATACAATCCATTTTAAGAGAAAATATATTCATCAATTCATCCATATGGGATTGGATTTTTAAGTTCATATAGATAATCTAGTCTCTTGAGCACATGATGTCAATCCATCCAATCACAGGAAGTGCAATGTACCCTGCTCAACTCCAATTAAGTGCAAATTTTGCCTTGGCCCCGAATTCTTTGCATGGTCAATTAACTGATACTGTGGGAGTGACTCTGTATTGGTTTTGCTGAAAAGCTCCACAAATTCTCTGTATGTGACTGGGATGAATGCTCTGTCACCTACAGACAACATCATTGTCATCACATCAGCTCTATTGGTAAATATTATTTCTCAGTGTGAAATAGATATGGAGTGGTAGAGGAATATCCAGAAGGCCAGAAAAGGATAGTTTGCCAAAATAGGTTGTAGCCCTGACTCCCAGTGAGTTATTTACTGTCTTTGTAAGCTGACTATGGTTCATCAAGTATACTTCATGATAGCTCTTCTTGCTGCTGCTAGCACTGCTCCCACCTGGTGACTCCAGAGGCTGGTACCTATTGCATCATCAGAGATGCTATCAATGGTTGCACTCAGCAGCCTTCAATGAACTCTCACTATTAGAAAGAATATCTAATACCCTTCTCACTGGGCACTAGAATGTCACTAGCAGTTGCTTGACGCATCTGAACATGTGAAGTGCTACAGTTTTTGGAATATGCCTCCACCCAAGCTGTGATCCAGAAACTTCCCAGACATACCATATGCCCTTCCTGGTTTACAACTACCACTTCTACTTGGCCTGCGGTAGGAGACACCCAAGTTGAATACTTTGCAACTTAATGCTAGGATTCCTAGACTTGTACCAAGCCAACCCAGACTTAACTCCACCTCACACAGCATATCCACCAGGGCAGCTACAACTTTATATTGTATGAATTAGCTCTCCCAGCGAATCATGGAGTAGATACATTCAATTGCAACTCTCTGACCTCCAATTAACATATATCCTCTTAAGGGGATACAATACAGTGACATATCAATTGAATCTCAGCATGCCTTAAATACATGCTGAATATGCTGGGCACCTGCAAGTGCCAGACAGCCTATCCTCCAGTAGCCCTGTGGATTCTTACAATCCCAGCTACAAATAACAATTAGCTCTACAGCATTGCTAAAAACCCTCTCCATATGCCATCATATGGGGACATACCTGTAGAGGCTTATTGGTGTATGTTTGTTGAGTTTGAATAGGGTTGGTACAGATGGCCCTTACCTCACAACAATCCAATTCAGTTATTCATTATGGTGCCCACTGTGATACTAGGACAATGGTGAGCATAAATTGTATATGCTAGCTGCTTTAGAATATTCAGGGTAATTATGATGCTCATTTGGAGGTGCTCTATGCTTTGCAATCACTGATCTACTTTGTTGAACTCTGCCCATCAATAGACCAATATTTCCAGCAATCACAATAGTAATTAAAGTTGATTCAGTGACTTGCTGAGGGTATATAATCTTGTAAGACTTCTGTAGCTGCTGCTGTAACCCCCTCACACCATTGTTAATTTAGATGCCTTCCAAGAATAGTATATTACATGTTCATGATTTCCGCTACCATTAGCAATCTCAATTGATCTGAATTGCATGTATCTTCTGAATATGCCCCAATACTCCATAGGTATACTGTAATTGAGGTATGTGTCAGTATTAACTTTGTGCAGCTTGGTTCAGCTTAGAGAAATATAATTGGTAGTGGTGTAGGATGTGAAATTATGGTGTGTGTCACATTGATAGTTCAAATGTAATTACACTTCTTGATCAAGGTTGAGGGGAATCACTAGGGTATGGCCACCTTCAACATTGGTGGTGATGTGACTCTCAGAAACCAGTGGGCTCATGAACCATCCCAAGAATCGTCAATTGACTCTGCTGAATGGTAACTGATTGAATCTCATTGTTGTCACAATTGACAGGATTCAAGTTCTTGTATGATGCATGCTTTTTGTTAGTCTTTGACTGACTCTGTTGCTGATGCATCTCCTCATTGGTTGGCCTCTGGAATCAGCTTATAATTGTTTCTACCATTAACCTCAATCTGGTGTACTAATTAAGCCTTATTGTTTCTGCATTCTGTTGCTGTCAAATGCAGATGATTTTTCATTCTTAGCTGGGGTGACCAAGCTCTGGCCTGCCAGCATTGAAAATCGACACCAATTCATCTCTGCGCCCATTGACCTTAAGTTCATAGACTTCACAAGATACTACGCTTGTGCAACTACTGCTACCAACTCCAAATGATATGTCAGGTGTACATTGTATATTGTGATTTGTTGAACATGGGTAATTCAGGATATCCTGTATATGAAATGGATTTGAAAGCAATCAGTGACACCAGAGTAATGGCATATGCATGTATATGGCCTTGTCTGAAGGTCTATCAGTACATTCAGTTGCAAACATAGCTGTCAAGACTGTAGAGTAGTATAATGGCAGTTGAGGTAAGATTATCACTAACATTTTTCAGCTCATAGTGAGCCCACAATACGCTGTGGTGTTACCCAGCCCTGGCCGTGATACATACAGCCATACCATTACAATATCATATAACATTATATACTCCTGCTGTATATTTGTAGCAGTATCAGAATGACACATTCCACTATGCTTTAGAATATTATGTCTTCATTAATTAATGCTATTGTCACTACTGCTGATATTGCTATTGCCATTACTGCTGCTGTTGTGGCTGCTGCTATTCCAGCTTCTACTCTTGTAGATGCTACTATTACTGCTATTGCTGTTACTCTTACTACTGTTAATCCTGTTGATATTGCTTCTACATATGTTGTCACTTCTGCTTTGTAACTGACAGTACCCATGGTAGATATCAATATTGTAGAAATCTATTCTATTAGTACCAAAAATACTGATTGGCCTGTATCTGCTTCTGTAATAAGATACTTGATAGTATTGTTAGAAATATTAGCTAGTGAAGTTAGAGTATATACAAGATACTCCAATCTGAAATGCTATTTGTAATTGGATTGCACTGTATCATGCTCCTGATGAATTGCCAAGTAGAACTCCACTAGCATTGATAGTCATAGTTTGCATCTTGGTAGATATGATCAGATATGTGGTCATTAGCAAAGACAAAGAACTATATTGAAATAATAGTACAAGTTTCAGTAAGAAAATCTAACCAAATAATTATGGTAAGTATCTTCTTTTAGACTCAATTCTGGAGAAATGTTGCATTTATTTATTTCTCAGATACTCAGCCAATAGATATTGGAGTCAGTAAAATGAATTTTTGATTGCGCATTTCCATCAGTTAATAGTATTCTATATACAACAAGGTCAAGTTAGCATAGTAGATATTGTTACATGGATCGCAGATGTCTAACACTGCAAATAATATTAGATTCTATCCAAGTTCAAATTAACTGTTATAAACTTGTACTGTGCAAAAATACCACTTTCAAATAAAACTATATCAACTAGACATATTTGCTATGTATTTTAAGTTTCTGGTAAAACTATTACTTACATGAAATCTATATCTGTTATTTGTGAAACTGCAAATCTACTATAGACTGTACTCTATGTAAGCACACCTACAAATAACTGAGAACATCATTTCTGAAGATTCCTGTATAATACAGAGCTCATGGGTATCGATAGTGAAGTTGAAGATATGTTTGTACATATCTCTGAAACAATATATGGCTAGTGGCCAGCTAATTGTTAGATATTAATCTATATCTATTTTAACTGTCTCCAGTTATTGCTATTGTAAAGGTAAAGTATCTACTTTTACTGCAAGTAAATATAACAGTCTGTAGGCACTTGGGAGTCAGCCTAACAGCTTGCTGGACAGCCAACTTGAGAGAGCTACCCTCAACAGAGATAAAGATGTAAGGAACTGTATTTCAGAAGAAGTTGTGTTCAATGAATGGCTCTAGGCAGATTGACAATTCCAAGTAGGTGGCAAAATTGATTTTGAAAAAGCTAACCTACTTGTCTAAGTACTTCTGTTAGTGTGACTGTAATGTTCACTACCTCTATTACATCAGCAAAAAACATTGCCGTCTGGGCGGAGTGGCTGTTTCGGGGTGGACGCACTCTGTGAGTGCCATCAGAGACACCCCGGTGGCGGATAACTCCATGCCCGGCGTCAATACCATGCATCACATTGCATATTGCCCTCAGATTGCAGTTTCACCGTTTCTCCTTGCTCTGTCGGTCTCCTATTTTAAACAAACACCCTGGTGTTGTGGCCAACTGTGTCTATATGTTGGAATGGGTTCGTTGGGTACGCGCTTGCATCGGGATTGCAATCCGATGGGTGACGCTGCAAAAATCTCTCCTCTCGTTGCTTCTAACTGCGCTCAAAATGCAATCCTCTCTTTTCTAATTATACACATCATTCCAAGTTGCCAGATCTATGTGGCAATTGACAATCCATTGCTCGTTCCTTCCATCTCCTGTCTTACCACTAGTAGCTTCCTGTGGAATTATGTGCACACTGCTGATGATGTTGCCTACGCTGAAAACTTGCAAAGCAACGGCTGCTGGTGTTTTTCCCACTTGTACAAATTTCAAGGTGGGATCCAAGTTACCCGAGTTTTCAGCTATTGTGGTGAGCGCCAGGGTTAACCAGTACTCAAAGAATGCTCCATCCTCATTATGGAGCTCGATTTTGAATTGTCATTGCAGTTGCCACCGGAGACGTCCATTCAGCGCACCATAACACCTCCCCACACATTGCTTTACCCACCCCCAGTCATTCCGTCGATCCCCTCTGTGCTAGCTCTGGCTTCCTGTGCATCGACACATCTGAGATATGCGTTCACCTTCTAAACCCTCAACTTGAACCCTAATACCATGGTAAGTACAGAACTCCATTGTGTGAAGTTGTTCGTCTGATATATATGTCTTGTTATGACTCTTATGCTTGATAAACTCCCGCGTGCCGCTGTATATTGCCACTCGGTGCGTTGCCCCTTCCATATTGTTGAGTGATGCTCTGAAGTCTTTGATCATGGCATCAGGATGCTTTCCATCAAAGTGGTTTTGGGGTCCCATGAATTCAGGCTTCGCATATGACTGGGAGCTCAGGGGGCCAGCCAGATCAGCCCCAAAGGGAAGAGTTTGCAGGCAGCACTGCAGTTCTCCTGACGCTGAGCGAGGGCTTGCAGATTGAGCTCTCTGATCTCGAAGCAGAGAATGTGACACTGAAAGTTGATTACTTGTGGCAGTTAGTCGGGATTGTGAGTGAAGGCGTTCCAACCATCCTTGAGATTCAGTTCATGTGCGTGTTCATGTCTCTCTGCAGAATACTGTTGGAAGGCTCTGTATCAACGAATCTGTTGGACCTAATGTGACATGAAGTGGATCTTCGGAAAGTTGAAGTCAGGATATATCACCTTTGAATCATTAATCTCGTGCCTGATATAATCCCACCAGGCATTCATATTGCGCCGCTTCTTGGACGGTGTCCAAGATTGACCATTTGTTTCGTTTTCTACCTTTCGCTTTTTCTCCAGTTCTGATCTCAGGGCACTGGCATTGGCATTAGGCATTTTGCTGGCTCGGCTGAGTAAGAAACCCTCTTCGAAGGTGTGCAAACGATGCAAGGAATCCTCCATGTAGCGCAATGTTGCATCATTGTGAGATTTATATTGAGCACACATATACAATTCTAACAATGCCCCTGTGCAATCGATTGTGTGACCGAATATGGGAAAATGAGCGGGGCATCAGCCTTGTAGAGTGTGGGTTATAACTCCAAGAAGTTACCAGCTCAATTCCATGATCTCCTTCCCAGTCTATCGAGAGAGTGCCTCATATGACTTATTTTTTGGTGTGAGGTCGTGGTAAGGATGCACGTATAACCATATTGCATTGTACTTGTTGAGCCATTTGTGCATCTTGATGATGTGGAAAATCCACTTCTGGAGGTGGTCCAGCATGCCGATCAGCATTGTATGGAGAAGATCGGGCTTCAGGTGGTCGCTCACAATACAGGGAATATGTCGAAACACGGTGAATCCTTAGTGAACATGGTACAATGAGAGTTCGACATCAGCTGCCTTGGGGGTCGTATCACTGAGTGTTCTATATAGGTTGTGATTCTGCCGGGGGTGTTATCTGTCAGGAGGGACATAATCTCTAAGTTGGTTCTTTGGACACTCGCACCATAAAGAGATATGCCACTCGAGATGTTGTAGGTGGCTATACTCTGGGCAACCTGCAAACCATGCAGCTATAAGCGGTTTGCAATGCCTGAAGTCGCCATCTGCATAGAGAACGTTGTAATACCCGCTCTTGGCACTGGGATTTTGGGTAAAGGTGACAGGGTTGAGTTCCCCCCGGACTGCTTCGTTCAGCACCTGTCAGTTTGTTTGCCGCTGCTCAATCAACAACTTCGAAGGAATACTGCAGTTCTTGATTGGAATCGGCAGGAGAGTGACCATTACGACGGCCTGTGTTCCTGGCATTTGGCGGATCTTCGCAGATAGATTGCCAATTGTCACATATACAGGACACAATACCTTGTGGCCAGCAAAGTTCAAGAGATGTGTTCCGTTCGACATGAAGATCAAGAGAACCGGTGTATGCCCCACTTTGAGAATTGACTTAACGTCCATTAGCATGTTATTATCCTTGAGTATCTCTCCTTACCTGCGTCTCCCACCTTCAGTCTGCACTGTGCATTTCAGTATAGACGTGTTACGGTGGTGTATCACGGTTAAAGCAATGCGGAGGGGCATAAATGAGATGCTTGGTGTAGGCTGGCTGCTACATCAACCATCTAATGCTTTTGATGAGATCTCAACTCCTGCATTTGATAGAGCGTTGGTGATTGTCATTCCATCTCATATCCTCGAGAGTGTGAAGTTCCCACTCCCCAACAGCTTGATCATCTAGCATGCTAGGCACCCGCTTGTGGACACGATCCCCGTGTTTGAAGCTTGCGAAATGCAGAGCGGTGTGTTCTTCTTTCAGCACATTGTCATACCATGTATTCATACCCTTCTTGTTGAGACCACGCTGGATATATTTGTACTCTTCACGCGTCGCAAATGGGCAGTAGGAATTGTTTTGTAGGTTCGTCTGAAGGCAACCCTGAGCATCGCATTTGCATGGCTCAGCCAAGAACTCGCTCAGCGCTGTGCCGGCGCCGGGGACTGTTTCCGTCTGTGGTAGAGGAGGTGGCGGTGGTTGACACTGTGAGGCTGCAATGTTTTCAATGTTTTCGAGGTAGGGAAACACGTCCAAGTCTTCGACTGAATCTTTGTTATCGTTGAATTCTTGATACTGAGCTGGTTCAACGCATTGGAGCGAGCTGAGAATAGTCAGATTCTTCAGGCATGCAACATGAAGGTGGTCAGGATGGTGAAATTTGATATGTTCAAGTCGCCCGGTGTCTGAGGAGAAGTACTTTCGGCAAGAAAATTTGGGTCAACAGAAAGGGGTCATCTCTGGCATTGTCGACGACACTCGAGGAGTGGAGAATACCCTGCAGAATGTCACAAAATCTGGTGCTGGGCCAGAGCAGCCTGGTGTGGGTATAAGCTTACAATACTTTCAGCTGACTTGAGAGATTTATTGAGCCTCAACACCATCACAAGGAGGTTCCTGACACACCCGGAGTTGCAAAAACACTGCATGCGCGATGTCCTATAATTCTATGAATAAAATAAAACCAATACAAACTCATGAATAAAATCCACCTTCAGTGATCCAAAAACCTCGCGACTTGTGGAATAATCAATCCCTAAGATAACTGGATTAGACTAACAGAAACTCACAAGACACGAACACGACCCTAACCCAAACCGAACAACCATCGCCTCCTGTGCAACGTGAGGACTGTTTCACAACTCACTCAAGGAGTCATCCAGGAGCACCTCATGGTGAGGGAAATCGCGGAGAGTGATATCGGGGAAAGGGACATCGGTGAGACTGTCGCCACCTGCCGATTCGCGGAGCAGCTGCTTATCCAGATCCATATCTGAGGAGTTTCCGGCTGCCTCAGCTTCTCGCAGAGTCGGGTCTACCGGCCGAGGATTTCGAGGTGTCACAAGCCCTAAACACTCTAGCTTACTGTGGCGATGAGTCACCGTAGGTTGTGATTGTGGGCGAGGCTGCAGGGTTTGTGGGCATGGGGAAGGCGCTACAGGATGTGGCTGCTGGGTATGTTCTCGCATCTCTGGGCCTTGCTCAGGTAGCACAATTGGCTGCCCTTCTGCCATGGTATCCACATTGGGAGCCAATGTATGTACCATCTCGCAGTGGCCAATTGTCCGAGTTTCTTTTCCATCATCCTCAACCTCATCCTCCTCCTCATCCTCCACCTCCTCCTCCTCATCTTCCTCCTCTTCATCTTCCTCCTCTTCATTTGTCTCCTCATTGTCACCATCCATTTCCATATCCACATCGCCATGTAAATCAACACCATACAGTGCGTCCACATTATTCTCGATGCGCAAATCCACATCAGAATCATGTTCTCAGCCATATTCACAGTCCGACTCCTTGGCAGAGTCGGTAACATCTTCTAAGGACATTGACCTGGTGGGTGACTCTTCCGGCTCTAACTATACCACCTCTAGTTAGCCCTCTGTGTCCGAGTCTGCTTCATACATCTCCGTCTGCCACTGTAAAGCAACGGCACGAGAGATATCATCTCCCCCTGGGGCTTGTTTTACAATACCTTTCCCTTTACCATGTCTCTTCACCTTCCCCTGCCCTTCCTCAGTTGGCTTCCCCTTCCCATTTCCGTTCCCCTTTCCATTCCCCTTCCAATCCTATATTCTCTTCCCTTTCCCGCACCTTTTCTAACCGCCCTGCATCTCCTCCTGACCCTCGCCATTGTCATTGTCATTGCCATCACCAGGATGGCTTCCTTCACTGCTCCGCCCAGTTCGCATCATCATCATCCTCGTCGACTATGTCATCCCAATTGAGTGGTCTAACGGCCAGGAAGTCATTTGGCTCGCACTGCCGCCAGCTTGGTGGCTCAATCTTTGCTGCGGGATCATCGCTACCTTGCCGAGAGAAACACTGGCCAGTGCGTTGAACTTTCCGGGAGCTGGGTGTCTGTGGATTGGAGTGATCGATGTGACCCCCGAACGCACGGGGGTTGTACACCCTACAATTGTTCATTTGGTCCTGGGTTTTGTGAAATATTTCCCTCATATAGGACAGGAAGGCTGCCCACCACTCCCAAAAAGGCAAACACCTGCTCCTGCGGTGTGGCTGCAATAGCTGGAATTGTGTAAAGTGGCGAGTCGTGACTGGATCAAGAAAGATTATATCATAAAAGTCGTCAAATACCCTCTCATCCTTGATGCAGCAAACATTGTATATGCGTATGAGTCAATAGATGTGTTCTGGGATGAATCCCTTTATGCGATCCCGATCCAACGACAGGTGTGGATTCATTACTTAATTTGGCATTTTTGCCATAGCAGTTGCCTTCCCCTTGCCTTGGTGGCAGCCCTTTGGAGCCATCTCTGTGAGTTGAAAATGAATGTACATCCGAGGCATTAGCATTATGATACAGTTGCATGTAGTGGAAGGAAGCCCAGATAGAACGTACAAAGATTTGTAGGTTATCGGGAGTGCTTTGGAATGATAGGCGTTGTTTTGTTCAAATCATGAGATATTGAGATAGTTCAGGATGCTGGCAGTGTGTTCAATATGTGAGGAAAAGTCAATGGAGGTGAAGGGGGGAAGACGGGATATATATAGTCGAGTTTCTGCCATTTCCTGGTTCAACATATTCAGTCGGTTAATGAACACAAAACTGCCCGGCCTTCATCTGGCACAACCACCAGGCACGTCAGAAATGAGAAGCCTCGAGATGAAATCTAGCACTTGTGGAGATGAATGTTCATGACGCTGGGGGTTCCTTTTGGATAACATACCACTATTGTCGCTCAGACCTTGTACATCTTCGAGCAAACTGAGTATTTTGCGGGTTGTCCCAACTGTACAACCATTCAACACGGCTAGCAACACACCTAGCAGTGGAAAACGCACACTCAACGGATGTCATAGAATAGAGAATGCATCATGTTTCGCTTTGGGATCCATTGAGCTCTGCAAAAGGGGGATTGCCACCGGGAAGTTTATAATATACACAATTGATGGTTTGAAGAATTGTGCCAAGAATGATTGCAATACTATGAAAACCGCGCCAAGAAGGCATAAAGATCATTCAAGTGGTGCAAATAGACCTTCAGACATTGCTGTAACAGTGAATATCGATGCTGAGTTTAATCTGATGGCAGTTAACCCCAGAATTGAACCCTTTGAAAAGGGATCTCGTCCCCGAGTATTGCCACAGTTCAGAGTCTAGTGCGGTCTACACTCCGCCTCCCTTGTTTATCAAATCCCTCCCTGGTCGCTCAAATAGGAGTCTACCTCACCAGCCATTGCACACATATCAAGAGGAAATTATTTGTACATTCTTAACGTCGAACATCTATATCAGACTATGCCTTGCCAATGCACTATACCTGACAAGACTGAGGTCGTACGAAATATTCGAAGTCTTGATAATCGTCATAATCAACAAAACTGTGGGCCAATGGGGAACTCAGAACTTCCCACTGCTAACAGACGTGTTTTCGTACCGGCTGGCGAGAGGGATTCCTCTCCACAAGGGAGTTACGTATTCTCCACAATCCAAGGCCAGAACTCCACTCCCTCACCCTCGCCGAACAATTATCACCTTGCAGAAACCCATCAATGTGTGACTTCCTCCCTGTCCGCTACACAGTGACGGTCAATACATACTCCAACAACCATGCTGGGTACAAGCAGTTTCAGCACACCAGCACCTGGAGGAACCTCACTGACAGACTCAACATGTTGCGTTGTATCCAGCCCCACATTTGGCAGTGCTAGCACCTGCACTCCTCTCAGCAGTCTTGAATACCTGCCTACCCCCATCACTACTCCAGACAGCCGTGCGATCAGTATAAATCCACTGTGAACGCGAGCTCCAAACGGGAATCAGAGTCAGAGGCAGAGGCAATTGCAACTGCAGGCAGTGTCAACACATTGATCATTGGTCTCCAGCAGTCTCGGCATACGTCAATTTGGTCCGTCAGACAGGACTCATCTTGTATTGGCAAAGGGCAGACTCCTGCAGCTCTACATGTTCAACAAATGGCCGATTATAAGTGCAGGCGACTTGGAGACCGTACGTTATGCATCGCAACGCATTGCAAAATCATTTGCTGATGCCTCTCACTGGTAGATAATAGAGTCATACTGGAACACCGCTATGCAGCACTACAACATTTGGTCCATAGCATATGAGGCACGCACAACGGAGACCTTGAATGACGTATGCTGATGCAACGGCCCATGTTGGATATTATACGCTCAAACCAGTACCAGGTTCCAGCACAAGTCGATATGGTTAAATCCCATTTCATTCAATCAACAAGAGATAACATTGCAGGGCTTTATGATCTCCACCGCTTTCAATCTGATGCAGAGTATTTGGAACTCATTGATTCCCTTGTGGCAGACAATAAGTATCTTGTTCCTGTAGCACAGCATGTGGAAGGTGATGAATGCGGTCCAAATCCAACTCAGAGAGAGTCGAAAGCTGCAAACTGATGGCCAGCATCCACTTTACTTCCGAGTGGAAGCAATCCCGCAGTTTGTCCACATCACATTATATCATGGAGCGAATAACCGCAGTAAGTTGGCTGATGTATTTTATAATTCCATGAGTGATGGCAAGGACGGTCATATACCTTTGCTACTGATCATGATTACCTGTGCTGCGTTGCGCCATCCTCTCGTGGAATGGTAAATGAACAAAGGTGATCATTCGAAAGCTTCCAAGTCAAAGCTAAAAGCAGAAAGACCTGATCGCTCGAACTACTTCAACTACAAGAATGATGGTGGTAAGAACGCATCCTGCCGCGCCGCGACTGGTTGCAAGTTGTAAACCTCGCCTGGCATTGCAGACACGTATACATTCTTGAAGAATACCTTGAACACATTACCAGGAGAGCTACCAACAGAGGGTGTATAAAAACACTGTTGCTACAGTCAAGCATCAGATCCAACAGGTGGAGAACCCAATGCCTGCCGTGGTTATCAGCGTGGAAGCAGTGCGTGGTGACAATGCAATTCCTCTTGACCATTTGACCTCCGAAGTGGCACATGAGGAGCCTCAGATGGGAAGCACTGACCCAAACATCCCGATAGACAACAATTGCGCGGATGGCAAACTGCATTTCGGGATGCCAGGGGGCAGCAGGGATTACGAAGATGAAAGTGATGAAAACGATCAGCGCCATGCCATCCCCACCGCCAGCTGGCAACGACGGGCCGCGACAGAACTTGAGTGGCCTTACCGGGGAACCAGTGATGTTGACAGGTATGAGGGCGAGGATGGCGATGATGCGGATGTGGATGAGGAGGAAGAAGCATTGCAAGCCGATGATGGATCAACCCAGAATGTGGAGCCCTGAGGGCATAGTTGGTTCGACCTGGGAACCAGTGATGACAACAGGTATGAGGGCGAGGATGGCGATGATGCGGATACAGATGAGGAGGATTAAGTATCGGAAGCCGATGATGCATTAACGCAGAATGTGGATGACTGAAGGGCATACTACCAGAGAGTGTGAAGATTGGACAGTATATTTCAGACATGTAAAATATGATAATGGCAAAGCAAATGCAATGGCAAGCGATGCATCTGAAGCGAACATTGTATTGTAACAAGTGACAGCATCTCAAAGCTAAACATATATGGGGAGAGTGTGGCGTCCAATATATAGCAATAGCGCAGAGATAAAATATGGCACTTGGCCGGAGAAAGGCATAAACAATGCCAGGTGTGGTGTCAACGGCTACAGCATAACGGCCGCCCCCATGAAGAGTGTAACACACATGTCGTTCTGATGGTATGTATACGTCACCATAATCCGGGCGCAAAGTGAAGGAGGTATGTATGCAATACAATGGGAAGCATGTAATTCTCCGTCAGTGGGTACGAGGTTCTGTCTGAGGCTTCAGAGCCGTCCGGAACACCTGGGTGTTTCTGACGGAATCTAGGGTTGCTTCTAATGTTCAATCACAAGAGTTATCAATAACATCATCATCATCATCATGGCCCTTTGACTGAATGACCACAGATATACACAAAATATATGGGCAGTAAACTTCAAATTATGCTCAAAAAGTTGTATTAGAGATCTATTCTCCCCAAGATACAATTGTCTGCCAGTTGATTTGAATCCTTGCCTGCAGTCATCAATGCTGTAACTTTGCATCTGGATATGATATGGATACATTCTGTATACTGAAGAGTAGATACAGATTATATTATTGACTAATATCATAATTTTGGATAGCATACTCCTCCACTATTCCCTGTCAACATATATCTTCTGCAACATTCCAGCTGCCACCTGCTACTCCGGAAGTCTTTCCATCTAAGTGCAGTAGATTTTCAACACATAGGGTTACTTTGTGGAAGTATACGTAGAAGCATACTGCCAAGCAGAATGGGTGGTTCAAATGACAAGCAGTTGCATATACACTTCCAAGCATCCTGAAAGTGTACTTGAGTATTCTGGAAGTAAGCAAGCAAGGGAAAATTAGTGTGTACTGGGGTACATTCCTGAGTGTACCCAATCAGATAAGCTAAGAGTGGGTAAGTCATAACTATTAGAATGGTGCTGATCAGTATACGTAGCAGTATATACAAAAGTGCACTTTACAGTATACTGTGGAGTACATATTAGAGTGAAAGTCAGGAATGTACTTCAAAACATCTTGAAAGCCTCTTGGAAGTTTACTTTGAAGCTTAGAGTTGAGCAGTCTGGGAGCATACTGTTCAGTTCAATTGAAAGGTAACTTGAGAAAGTATTTGGAGTATACTTGAGAGTGTACTTGATAGCATAGAGTCAAGCAGGCTGAATGTGTACCATTTAGTGGAATTGAAAGTATACTTGGAAGCATACTGAGAAGTGTACTTGGGTCTGAAATCAGGAGTATACTTGAATGTGTAATATGGAGTATACACGAGAGCATAGTTTGGAGTGCAGTTGTAAGCTTATCTTGTAACGGGAATGAGGGTATACTTGAAAGTGTACCTGGGAGTGAACTTGGAAATAATCTTGAGAGTGTACTTGAGAGTGTACATGAGAGTGTACTTGAGAGTGTACTTGGGATTAAATAATCTTACAGGCTGAAAGTATGCAATTCAATAGAATTGGATGTGTACCTGATAGTATCCAGAGTACAAAGTTGATATCATCTTGAGAAACTGATTGAGGGGATGTATAGAAGTATGCAATAAAGTTCATTTGGAAGAAAGGAGCCAAGTCTACAAGAGACAGTGTTATATATAGAAAGAAGTTCAGATATATGTATGTGTAAGAAGGTTTTCTTGGCACTATGCTGGTACATAGTGCTTAATAGTACTATGTATCAATAATCCTATGGAATACTATTTGAAAAACAGCTTTTCTATATATTGTATGTTATGAAATGTCTCCTTCCCCAGACATATATTCTCCTTAGAATTATATAAAATTGTCATAAGTAAATTTGTAATCTGACCAAGAACTTGGTTCCGGTGAACAAAAAAGCAATTTTTTAAAAACAGTTAAAATAGACTATAACGGACATATAGTTCATAGCTGGATTACTAATCTCTACTCTAAGCTGATATTTCACCATTTATAGATATCACATATACTGGGAAAAGTGACTTTGCATAACATGTAATTTATAGAATAGCTGTGTTTGAAATGGTAATTTCTAGAATATGTAATGCATGGCACTCTGAGATCCCATGGACATGTATGCTGACTAGAAAACTATTATATGGCTGAAATTATTTGTGCTTGATAGAATTAATCATGCTGCATTCAACAAAACTGCCAAATACAGATCAGTGTATGCTTCAAAGTACATTCTGAGGTACACTCTGAGTACCCTCTGAAGCACTCCTCTGAGTGCATTTTCGAGTACACTCCAGGGTATGCTCTTAAGCAACCTTTCTCGGTCACTTGGAGGTACAGTTCCGGCTGGATTGACTGTTTGCACCTGTGTAAGCTTTCAAGACACTGTCAAGCAAACTCCTGAGCATGTTCTGAAGGACACTCCCAATTGGATGCAATGAAACACTGCCTGCCTGCTTGACTATATGCTTCCAAGTAAGCTCCCAAGATGTACCCAAGTTCACTTCAAGTACATTCCCAAGTATATTCCTGGGTATGCTCTTCTGTATGCTCCTAATTGCACTTGATGGCACACTTTCAGCCTGCTTGACTGTATGCTTCCAAGTAAGGTTTCAAGATAATCTCATGCACACTCCTGAGGATGCTTTCAAGTATACTTCCAATGCACTTGATGATACAATACCAGCCAGTTTAACTATACACTCCCATGTACACTCTGGGTACACTCCCTATTTCACCTCGAAGAACATTCTGAAGTACACTCTCTTGCATTCACTGAAGGATACTCTGAATTGCACTCGATGGCACTCTGCTAGCCTGCTTGGCTCTATGCTCTGAAGTACACGCTTAAGAGGCAAGACTCTCCCAATCTCACTTGACAATATTCTTTCATCTAAGCTTCTGGGTACTTAATCCAGAGGCTTGCTGCGATGCAGGTGCCAGCCACCGGAAGGCAGATAGCAGGTGACTCATGGCGAGCCAAGAGTGGTGGGTGACAGGTGGCGGATGGTGGGTGTTGGGTGTTGGGTGGTGGGTGTTGGGAGGTGGATGGTGTGTAGTCGGTGGCAGGTGGTGGGTGCCAGGCAGCATGTGTCTGGGGGGTGGTTGGCGGCAGGTGGTGAATTGCAGGTAGCAGGGAGCTGTGGGCATGTTGCAGGTGGCACACGGTGGGTAGGTTATGATGTCCAAAATCATAATGTCTGTTCATATCACAATGCGAACCATATGTATAGTGCACCCACCGCGATGAGAGTTCACAATGCCTCACCATGGTTGCGTCAACAGTGTCAGGCTTTGATTCTGGCAGCATGGGAAAGAGTTTGATCTTGGGGAGAGCAGATCTCTATGTGAAATTGGACATTTGAATCTGCTACCTCTATCACACAGATTGTAGGTGTATGTGTGCATGATTGGACCATAGCTAATGGTTAGGATGGCAATGGTGGTAATGACAATGGTGTCACTGTCTGTGATGGTGATTAGAGTACAAGAAACATTTAGACAAGTAGGTTGGCTACAACAATGTTAGCATCAAAGCTTCTCCAGACTTAGAGCCTTCTATTTGGTAAAGCTTCCACAAACTCAGAGATGTCCATTGGCCAAAAGCGTCCTTTGGAAAACTCTTCTCCTCCCAAAGTATGGCTCTCTCTAATGGAGCTCTCCAGCGTTGCACTCAGGCACACTTTACAGTGATCTCCTAAGCAGGCTTTCAAGAATGATATGAAGCAGGCTTCCACAAATGCTGTCAAGCAGAATTTGAAGTAGACTTTCTAGCTTCCTTACATGCAGCAAGGGCCTCTCCAGTGACCTTTGTACTGGTATAACAAAAATGCAGTAAAGATACATATAGGTCCATCTCCAGCTACCTACTGTATATAGTTTCATAAACTCCCACAAAAATCACTCAGAAGCAACCCTAGATCATTCTAGACTGTATGTTGTACAGGGGTCCACAGGAATTTTGCAAAGAGTGGCATGACTGCTACCAATGTTGCTCATAGTTGATTTGCACTATTACCAATGTACTCTATATCTGGGGATTAATTACATTAATAGTGACAAATATAATATAAAATGTTATATATTATTTAGTATTGGGCTTTGAATTAGCCAAAATGCAAGTTTTTATGGCAGCTTATGATTGCGAAATACCATATGCAATATAGATGATCCATTTTGTAACCCACTTCAGATTGTTATCCAGTAACATAAAATTCTCACATTGAGTTCCCAGAGTTGCAATGTACTCACTACTATTATTGTTGATTTTGCATTGCAATCCTAAATTTAGAACAGATATTGTTATCAGAATACTGAAATATATGCTGCTTAAGAGACAATTATCATATTAGTATTCAATTACTTACTACCTTAACTTTGTAAATCAG
>Ga0307515_10001915_pt1 | contig 46153 bp, 33 predicted proteins | sample 17_EM_MG_FD_194513 | JGI IMG/M metagenome (GOLD analysis project Ga0307515, IMG submission 194513) | Populus trichocarpa ectomycorrhiza microbial communities from riparian zone in the Pacific Northwest, United States - 17_EM | ecosystem: Host-associated > Plants > Roots > Unclassified | place... | reverse complement strand
GTTCACCCTGCCTTTTATAATAACGTTTTCCACAAAGTTTTTAGTTTTTAACACCCCCCAGACCCCCCATTTCAACAACAACAATATTTACTGATAAATTGTCTTTGTAAGACCAAAGGTAGGTACGTCATTATTGAACTTTTCCAGTCAAATGGGGTATTGATAAAAAGCCAAATTTGGTGGTTAGTTTCGTACCTACGGCACGAAAGGGTGATGCTTAATTATTCTACCGACATTTCACTCCTAACGGAGTGGCTTTTCTAAATTACTATCTCATATAAACTTGTGTACACATAGTAGCCCTTTGGGAGGGAATCGCACTATCCCGCCGCTTTTTTTGATTCAATATGCAACTATCTTGATTCTTTCCCTAAACCTCGCCTTCCCTTTTCCTCAAAAACCACTCACTACTTAACAAAATCAATATCAGCACAAACAGCCATTTTACATCGATGATATCGCTATAATGTTTATCCTCATACACCACCGTTTTAATATTATCATTCTTGCGGATCAGATCGGCAAGCTGGCTAATCTGATTGGCTTGCAGCATTTGCCCGCCGCTTTGTTTGGCAAGGGTTTGCAGCAACTGGTGATTAGCCGCGCTTTGCCGGGTTTCCAGGTTAAGGGCTTTAACGGTGAGCTGGCCGGCGGCTTTAAACTGGTTTTTACCGTTTTGGGTTGATGCGCTGTAGCTATACTCGCCAACCGGCAAGGCACCGGCATCCAGTTGGTAGCTTGGGCCAAAACGGCTAAACAGGAAACTGTAGTTTTTACCTGCGCTGCTCTTCAGGTCAATCTTCACATCAGGCGTGTTGATAAGCTCCAGGGCATCGTTGTATAACTCAGCGTTCAGGATCACGTTTTCTCCCTCATCAAAAACATTGTGGGCCGGGTAAACGCGAAAACGCTGGCGGTTGGCGTTGGCGGTTAAGTATTGTACGGTTTGACTCAACAACTCGTCTGTCGCATTGCGGTTGCCGAAGTTTTGAAACTCGGATAGCTGCCAGCGCCAGATGCCTTCGCCGGTTAAAACAGCCGTGCGGCGCCCACCCTCCTCGCCAAAGGCCAATAAAGGATATGTTGTGGCTATGGCGCCTATTTTCTGTTTTAGTAAAATAGTAGTGCCTGCCGCTGTTCCGTAGCTGCCAAAAGGCGCCAGCAATGGCGGCAAATTGCCGATTTTTTTACGCGACGAATCGGACAAGGTAAAAGCGGCAAAACCAGCTTCGGGCAAAGCATAAACTTCCTGTGTTTCGCTGCGGCCGGCGCTTATTTTTACTACGCTTTGCTCGGTATTAAAAGCCTGTAAATCGCTTTGCGAACCCAAAATATACCAGGTGGGAATTTTACTTTGGCTGATAAAACTTTTCACCGGGGCAAGGCTGCCTGTATTAATTTGATATAGTACTACCAAGCTGTAATCGGATAGTTTAATGCCGGTCATATCAGAGGTCAACGCTGTTTTTACTTCATAGTTCTTATTGGTTTCAATGGCCTGTTTAATTACTGTAATATCCGGGTGCGCACTTTGGTACAGTACCAAAACCTTTTGGCGGGCGTCCAATACATCTACATAAATAACTTCGGTGTTATTTTGGGTTGATAGTTCGTTTTTAACCGGAGTTATGCTGATGGTGAATTTACGAACACCTTTTTTATCGGCCGTTAGCTTAACAGGAACAAGCTTTTTAAAATCGGCCCCTGTAACAGGGATGGCTTGCGAGAAAACCTGCTTGCCATCTTCGGTAACTGTTAAATGGATATTTTCGCCTTTACTTTGGTAAGCCGCTGTTAAAACTTCAACTTCAAAATCGTTACCTAAAAAAGCGGTTTTGTTATAGTTTACATTACCAATAAGTAGGTCGCGTTTGGCTACAGTATCGCCAAGGGCAATGGTATAAATACTCGTCTTGATGTTTTTGGCCTCGTATTGCGGATCGTTCCCCTGGTTGTATAAACCATCGGTAGCTAAAACCAGCGCGCCAATGTTTTGGTTAACAAATTTATTGTTTAGCTGGTGCAGGGCATTTGCCAAATCGGTTTGCCTGCCGTTGAATTTATTAGATAGACCATTGTTCAGGTCTTTATCAAAATTAAACTCCTGCACATCGTATTTGTCGCCCAGTTGTTCCTTAAGTTTAGCAAGATCACTTACCAGTTTACCGGCATTAAACCCCGGTGCTTTAAATGTATTTATGGATGACGAATTATCCTGCGCTATCAATACCAATGGCTTTTGCGGATCATATTTGATGGATTTTACCAATGGAGATACCAGCAGCATCGCGATAAAAAACACCACCACGGCACGGATAAGCGATAGCCCGTACCTGAAATATTTACCAAGGTTAACCGGTTGCCGGTAAAGCAGCCAGGCATATACAATTCCCAACAGCAAACAGGCGGGCACCCACCATCCCGAAACCGAACCCCATGTAAGTGAAAATAGAAATAGCATATTTAAGTGATACGTATTACGTTGTGCGTTTTACGTTATGGTGCAATATCTGAAAATAAGCTGAATTGCGAGAAATTAATCATCACCGGCTAAACAGATGAATATTGGTAATGAATATCTTACCGCAACAGGTTTCCCCTTCATTTTGCCAGGTGTCCACTTTATTTTTTTGACTATATCAAAGAGTCTGTTTGAAAGTAAATGATCTTTACCGCAGGGATCTCTTACAACGGTTTCATTATCAATTGTTCCGTCTGCCTCGACAACAAAGGCAATAATTACCCTTCCGCCAGGTGTTTCACAGCTATCGGGATAATGCAGGTTCCTGGCAATGGCACTAATAAGTTTGTCTGATCCACCTGCTGGCATGGGCATTTCTTCAACAGATTCGTAGATGCGTCGCTGTGATATTGGAACTACCTTCTTATGCGCCACCACCTTTTTACTTTGGGCGTAGCTGCCTCCAAAAGCAAAACATATGAGTAAAGTAAGCAGGATTATCTTCACGGTTTAAGAATCTATGACGTATAGTTTAGGCAATCAAAATGGATAGACACTGATTCACATAAATTAAAGTGAATTCCACAAATCCTATGCAGTACAAAACAACATAGCAACCGCTTTTATTGTGGGGTAAACAGCATAAATTTACGCGTTTGGTGTTATATTTCAAAACCACCCTTTTTTAATTCATAAATAGCTAAAAATAAGATAATTCAATTTATTACAAAAAACGAACTGTTTATTTCAAAAATAATACAAATACTTTCAAAAAAATTCAGACGTTTTTTTTTTAAAATATTTCATAAAAGGCAGCCTGCAAATCGGGTGTCAAACCGCGAACTATTAATAATTAAAAATAGCTAATCATAAAATGCTTCATAAAAAAAGGCAAGCTAAATGCCTACCTAATAAGTTTATTACCGCTACGCGACAACCGTCGTGTAAATCGTTTTGAATTTTTACTTTTGAATTTTGACTTAACCTACAGCATTCCCCCGTCAACAGGGATAACCTGCCCGGTAATATAAGTTGCCATATCTGATGCCAGGAAAACGCAGGCATTGGCTACGTCTTCAGTTGCCCCGGCGCGTTTAAGCGGGATTGCCGCTGCCCAGCCCTCAACCACTTTAGGGTCTAACACTTCGGTCATTTCAGTTTTGATAAAACCAGGCGCAACAACGTTGGTACGGATATTACGTGAACCTAATTCTTTAGCCATTGATTTGGAGAAACCGATGATACCTGCTTTTGAAGCGGCATAGTTACCCTGCCCGGCATTACCCTGCACACCTACAACCGAACTCATGTTGATGAACACACCGTTACGGTTTTTCATCATGATTTTTGATGCAGCTTTGGTTACGTTGAAGATAGATTTAAGGTTTACGTTCATCACTTCGTCCCAGGCTTCTTCGGTCATGCGCATCAGTAAACCATCTTTGGTGATACCGGCGTTGTTAACCACAATATGAAGGGTGCCAAAATCGGCTACAATGTCGGCGATCAGCTTTTCGGCTTCATCAAATTTTGAAGCATCGGAGCGATAGCCTTTAACCTGTGTACCAAAGCTTTGCAATTCCTGCTCTAAAGCCTGCCCTTTTTCAACAGACGACAGGTAAGTAAAAGCTACATTAGCGCCGTGCTCGGCAAATTTTTCGGCTATTTTACGGCCTATTCCTTTTGATGCACCGGTGATAAGTGCGGTTTTTCCTTCTAATAATTTCATTTATGTACTATTTCGGGCGGTGAAGTTAGTTATTTATTGTGAAAAGTCCGAAAGTCGGGAAAGTCCGAAAGTCCGGAAGCAAAAAAAAATCAGGCTATAAATTCTGAAAGGCCGGGGAGTCGGAAAGTAAAAAGAGTTCGGGTTATAAATTACAAAACCAGATATCAACAGTAGATGATAGTGCCTGATTTGTAAAACTTTAATAAACTTTCGGACTTCCGGACTTTCCCGACTTTCGGACTAATTTCCCTTCCCGACTAACAAAAAATATCACTACCTTTGCGGCTCAAAAAATCACTGTAAATGAGCCAGTCTGTTCAAATAAAAAACGCTTTAATTTCTGTTTACTACAAAGACAACTTAGAGCCTATAATTCTCGAGTTAAATCGCCTTGGTGTTAATATATATTCAACTGGTGGTACCGAAACTTTTATCCGTAATTTAGGGGTAAATGTGATACCTGTTGAGGATCTTACCTCGTACCCATCTATATTAGGTGGCCGTGTTAAAACCCTGCACCCTAAGGTGTTTGGCGGTATTTTGGCCCGCCGTAGCTTTGATAGCGATGAGAAACAACTGGCCGAATACGAAATCCCTGAACTGGATTTGGTTATCGTAGATCTTTATCCGTTTGAAGAAACTGTTCAATCCGGCGCGAGCGCTGCAGATGTGATTGAAAAGATCGATATCGGCGGTATTTCCCTTATCCGTGCGGGCGCTAAAAATTTTAAAGATGTAACCATAGTTGCTTCAAAAGACGACTACGGCATACTGGAAGACATCCTGAAAACACAGGATGGCGTTACCACTATCGATCAGCGTAAATCATTCGCGCAAAAAGCATTCAACATCACTTCAAACTACGATACCCACATTTTCCAATATTTTAACCAGGAAGAGCCGTTGCCGGTATTTAAACAAAGTATCCAAAAAAGCCAGGTATTACGTTACGGCGAAAATCCGCATCAGCAAGGTACATTTTACGGTAACCTGGATGCCATGTTTAACAAACTGAACGGTAAAGAACTTTCCTACAACAACCTGGTTGACGTTGACGCTGCAGTAGCATTGATAGATGAATTTACCGGCGAGCCAACCATCGCTATATTAAAACATACCAACGCCTGCGGTATTGCTTCCCGTTCGTTCATTAAAGAAGCCTGGATTGATGCTTTGGCCTGCGATCCGGTTTCGGCTTTTGGCGGCGTAATTATCGCTAACGATGAGATTGATGCGGCAACCGCGACTGAAATTGACAAAATATTTTACGAGGTACTAATTGCGCCTGCCTATACAAACGAAGCAGTACAAATACTTCAGGCTAAAAAGAACCGTATTATTTTAGTCCGTCAGCCTGTTGAGTTACCGGTTAAGCAATTTAAAACTTTGCTGAACGGCGTTATCGAGCAGGATAAAGACGCCGTGATTGAAGGCCCGGCCCAAATGACCCCGGTTACCAATCGCAAACCAACAGAGCAGGAGTTGAAAGATTTGTTTTTTGCTAACAAGGTGGTAAAACACACCAAATCAAACACCATTGTATTTGCTAAAAACAACCAGCTCATGTCGAGCGGTGTTGGACAAACTTCAAGGGTTGATTCATTAAGGCAGGCGGTTATTAAAGCGCACAGCTTTGGTTTTGATCTGAACGGTGCTGTTATGGCATCCGACGCGTTTTTCCCTTTCCCTGACTGTGTGGAACTGGCGGCCGAAGCGGGCATTACTGCCGTATTACAACCCGGCGGATCGATAAACGATAAACTGTCAGTAGCCAAATGCGATGAAAAAAACATCTCGATGGTGACTACCGGCGTGCGTCATTTTAAGCATTAAAGCTTGAGTTGATTGGGTTGATTGAGTTGGATTAAGTGAGTGGTTTAAAAAAAACAAGAGCGAGTATAACAACTCAATCAACCTAATCAACCCAATCCAACTTAATCAACCCACGCAAACAATAAATATTAATTTTTAACGCTTTTAATTGCAAGTATGTAATTTTATTAAGCGTATTTTTATAAACTTTGCAGATTATTTCAAGGGAAACATTAGATGGGTTTATTTAACTTTTTTACACAGGAAATTGCTATCGATTTGGGTACTGCCAATACCCTCATTATACATAATGATAAAGTTGTTGTTGACGAACCGTCCATCGTGGCGTTCGACAGGACTACCAACAAGGTTATTGCCATTGGGCGCCAGGCCATGCAAATGGAAGGTAAAACACATGATAATATCCGTACCGTTCGCCCGCTTAAAGATGGGGTAATTGCCGACTTTAACGCTGCCGAACACATGATACGCGGTATGATCAAAATGATAAACCAGGGTAAAGGATGGTTCTTCCCATCGTTACGTATGGTTATCTGTATCCCATCGGGTATTACCGAGGTGGAGAAACGCGCGGTGCGCGACTCGGCCGAGATTGCAGGCGCCAAAGAGGTTTACCTGATACATGAGCCAATGGCCGCCGCGGTGGGTATTGGTATTGATGTGGAAGAGCCTATGGGCAACATGATCATCGATATTGGTGGTGGTACTACCGAGATCGCGGTTATCGCTTTATCGGGTATCGTTTGCGATCAATCCATCCGCGTAGCGGGTGATAACTTCGACTCGGACATTGTACAATACATCCGCAGGCAGCATAACATCATGATTGGCGACCGTACTGCCGAAAAAATTAAAATTGAAGTTGGCGCCGCACTGCCCGAACTGGCAGATCCACCTGCTGATTTTGCTGTACAAGGCCGCGATTTGATGACCGGCGTACCAAAACAGATCATGGTATCGTATACCGAGATTGCGCATTGTCTTGATAAATCTATCTCCAAAATAGAAGAAGCGATATTAAAAGCACTGGAAATTACCCCGCCCGAACTTTCGGCAGATATTTACCAGACTGGTATATACCTAACCGGTGGTGGCGCCCTATTGCGCGGCCTTGATAAACGCGTGGCGGCCAAAACCAAACTGCCAGTTCACGTAGCCGAAGACCCCCTACGGGCCGTAGTACGTGGCACAGGAACCGCCCTTAAAAATATAGGTAATTTTAAATTTTTAATGCAGTAAAGAGAATCAAGAATTAAGGGTCAAGAATTAAGACAGCTGCGTTTGTTTTTTTGTCTTGACTCTTGATTCTTGACTCTTGATTCTATCTCCAATCTGAAAAGCCGATGCGTAACCTCTTGATATTTATCACTAAGTATAACGCGTTTTTTTTATTCCTGATTTTTGAGGTGAGCGCGCTGCTTATCTATATCAAATACAACTCTTTTCAAAAAGCTACCTTTATCAATTCGCAAAACCAGGTTACCGGAAGTTTATACGGGCAGGTAAACGAGTTTAAGGGATATTTATCTTTAAAAGATGTAAACGACAGTCTTGCACGTGAAAATGCCAGGTTACGGGAAATGCTTAAAACATCATTTTATGTTGATACAACCGAAAAGCATAAAGTGGTTGATACGGTGTACAAGCAGCAGTATACTTACCTGGTAGCAAGGGTTATTAATAACTCCACCAATCAATCCAACAATTACATCACCATAAACAAAGGCAGCAGAGATGGCATAGCCAAAGATATGGGTGTAATTTGCGGCGCCGGCGTTGTAGGTATGGTGGCCGCCGTTTCAGATCATTACGCCAGCGTAAAATCATTGCTGCATTCAAAAAGCCAGTTTAGCGCTATGCTTATAAACGACAAATCTGTAGGCTCATTTATTTGGGGGAATGATCTTAATCCGCATAAAGGCTTGCTGAGCCTGCAAAACGACGCCAAACCCGTCCTGGGCGAAATGGTGGTTACATCGGGCTATTCGCTTTTCCCTACCGGGATCCCTTTTGGCAAGGTAACCAACCTGCATGCCAAAGAAGGCGGCTTACTGCTTAATGTAGAGGTTGGCCTTTCGGTTGATTTTAGCAAACTGCAGTACATATACGTAGTGGTTAACAAATACGCACAGGAACAAGCGGGACTGGAGGCCCTGGAAGTTAAATAATGGCCCGTATTATTATCGTCAATATCATTCGCTTTTTGCTATTGGTTTTTATGCAGGCATTCCTGCTTAAAAACATTACTTTTTACAACCTGTCTACCCCATACTTTTATATCCTGTTTATATTGCTGCTTCCGTTCGAGACACCGAATGCGCTGCTGTTTATATTATCATTTATATTAGGCCTTACGGTAGATGCATTTTACGATACTCCCGGCCTGCACGCCGCCGCCTGTGTAGTACTTGCCCTGGTGCGCATCCTTTTTATCAATATAACGGTGCAAAAAGACGGCTTTGATAATGAGCCCGAACCCACCCTGAGCATTATGGGCTTCAGGTGGTTTTTTACCTATGCGGTAATACTCACTTTAGCTCATCATTTTTTCCTGCTCAGCCTTGAAGTATTCAAGTTTTCTGAAATACAATACACACTAAGCCGTGTTGTTTTGAGTTCATTATTTACGGTATTTTTGATATTGGTTTCGGGCCTGTTATTTTTCAAAAGGAAAGAACGTAAATGAATAGTTTTTTTGAGCGTCGCTATGTTATCACCGGCATTTTTGTTGCTATAATTTTCACGCTGCTGGCCAGGCTTTATTATATCCAGATAGTTGATGACCGTTACGCCATCTACGCTACCAAAAACGTAATCCGCAGTTTTATTCAATATCCCGCCCGCGGCCCCATCTTAGACAGGAATGGCAAAATACTGGTGCAAAACGTACCTACCTTTGATATTATGGTTGTCCCAAAAGATGTAAAACCTTTTGATACCGTTGCGTTTTGCAACCTGCTTGGCATTGATAAGGCAGGCTTTGACAAACGCTGGATAAAAGCCATCAAATATTCGCCCAATAAAGATTCGCAATTCGAAAAACAAATATCTGCCCAACGGTTTGCCTCAATACAGGAAAAAATAAACGACTTTACCGGCTTTTATGCATTGTCACGTACGGTACGCGCTTATCCAGATTCGGTTGCGGCACAGTTTTTAGGTTATATCGGCGAGGCGCAGGATCGTGACATCAAGCGCTCAAACGGCTATTACCGCCTGGGCGATTATATTGGTGTTACCGGTGTCGAAAAAGCATATGAAACCGTGTTGCGCGGGCAGCGCGGGGTAAAAAACATGATGGTAGATTCGCGGGGGATACAAAAAGGCTCGTTCGCTAACGGCGCTTTTGATACCATTCCACGTACAGGCGAACGCTTGACCTCGTCATTAGATATCGAATTGCAAAAGCTGGGCGAAAAACTGATGCAAAATAAGCTTGGCAGTATTGTGGCCATTGAGCCTTCCACCGGCGAGATCCTGGCCTACGTAAGCAGCCCGGGCTACGACCCTAACCTGATGGTTGGGCGCGAACGTGGTAACAACGCGGCTAAAATGTACAATAATCCGTATAAGCCGTTTTTCATCAGGCCCATACAGGCACAGTATCCGCCAGGCTCGTCATTTAAGCCATTAAGCGCTTTGATAGCTTTGCAGGAAAACATCATCTCGCCTGCTGAAACATACTATTGTACCGGGCATTACAGGGCCGGCAACCGCCTGGTACCGTGTAACAATGGCGAAGCCCACGGCAGCGTTAACATGGGCAGGGCAGTAGCCGAATCCTGCAATGGTTATTTTTCGATGGTGTTTCAACGCATCCTGGAACGCAGCGGGGCAAAATATACCGAAGCCGAATTTACAAAATGGAGGGCCAACGTAATGAAATTTGGTTTAGGCGCCCGGCTCGACCTGGATATGCCCGCCGAAAGCCGCGGAAACGTACCAACACCATTACATTACGACAACATTTATAAAAAGGGCGGATGGCGTGCCAGCACCATCATTTCTTTAGCTATTGGCCAGGGCGAGCTTTTGGCAACGCCGCTACAAATGGCCAACCTGGAGTGTACTATAGCCAACCATGGCTTTTTTTATAAGCCGCACCTGATTAAAGCCATCGGTACCCAAAATGTAATTAAGGACGAGTATACCAAAAGAAATTACGTCGGGATAGATTCGCAATATTTTGAGCCCGTTATTAACGGGATGCAGGCCGTGGTTGAAGATGGCACAGCCAGGCGATCAAAGATACCCGGCATTATTATGTGCGGTAAAACCGGTACAGCCCAAAACCCGCGTGGCGAAGATAACTCGGTTTTTGTGGCCTTCGCCCCGCGCGATAACCCTAAAATAGCCATTGCCGTTGTTGTAGAAAACTCGGGCGAGGGCGCGCACTGGGCCGCTCCCATTGCCAGCTTTATTGTCGAAAAATATTTAAGGGGGAAAATAACCCCGCGCGAATCGGGCATTACAGTTGATTATTTTGCCAATGCCAACCGCCTGCCCGATTTGAACCTGTATGCGCTCGATTTAAAAAAAGAACGCAGGCGCGATAGCATCCGGACCGCAAAAGCCGATTCGATAAAAAAATTCAAGACCGATTCAATAAAAAAATTCAAGTCCGATTCGATAAAAAAAGCCACCGGGGTAAAAACGGTAAACAATAACAAACAGGGTAGCTGGGGCAGTTTATTAGCAGGCAGGGGGGCTGGCAAATAGCATGAACAACCACAATAATAATCAACGGAGTTTCTTTTTTAATGTTGATTGGGTAACGGTGTTCCTATACCTTATCCTGTGCGCCATAGGCTGGTTTAATATCCATGCCGCGGTGTTTGATGAAAGGCACCCCAGCATAATTGATGGGGCAACCAATTACGGTAAGCAATTTGTATACATTACAGTGGCCGTGGTGGTTGGCATGATTATTTTACTGTTAGAGAGCCGTTTTTTTAGCGCCCTGTCCCCGGCTTTTTATGCTGTAACAGTACTTTTATTAATCGTTGTACTAATTATTGGCCGGAATGTTGGCGGTAACCAGGCCTGGATAAACCTTGGTGGGGGTTTCAGGTTGCAGCCATCGGAGTTTGCCAAATTTGCAACGTGCCTGTTATTGGCCCGGTATCTGAGCGGGCCCAATATCCGCGTTACCGACCCCAAATCGTTTATGGCCGCCGCCGCTATTATCGGCCTGCCAATGATACTGATTATGTTGCAGCCGGATACAGGCTCAACGCTGGTATTTTGTTCGCTTATTTTTGTACTGTACCGGGAGGGCTTATCCCCTTATTTCCTGATCGTATCCGGTTTGCTGATCACGCTTTTTGTGGTGGCCCTGCTGTTTAATCCATTACATATCATTATTGCCCTAATGGCATTTACCGCCCTGGTTATCTTTTTGTTCAGGCGTAACCGCAAGCTCATCAGCACTATGCTGATAGGCCTTGCTATCTCCATCACCTTTGTGTTTAGTGTAAAATTCATCTACACCAACGTTTTAAAACCGCACCAAACAGATCGTATCAATATCATTTTGGGCATCACTACCGATTTACGGGGCAAAGGATACAACGTAAACCAATCAAAAATAGCTATAGGTTCGGGCAAAATGTGGGGTAAGGGCTATTTACATGGCACCCAAACCAAATACTCATTTGTACCCGAGCAAAGCACAGATTTCATTTTTTGCACCATAGGCGAAGAGTGGGGCTTCGCCGGATCAGTTGTATTATTAGGCCTCTATATCTTCCTTATCCTCCGGGTTATTTTTATCGCCGAGCGACAGCGATCGCCATTTTCGCGTATCTATGGCTACGGCGTGGCATCTGTTCTCTTTTTCCACGTTGTGATCAATATCGGCATGACAATAGGAATAGTACCGGTTATTGGTATCCCGCTGCCATTTATAAGTTACGGCGGCTCATCATTATTAAGCTTTACCATCCTGCTCTTCGTGCTCATCAAATTCGACTCCAACAGGATGGGGATTATTTAAGCTGCAAGATGTGCAGATGAAAGAATTATTTGAGGGTTTGAAAATGTTCAGTTCATTCAATATAAGACTGTCATCCTGAGGAACGAAGGATCTATTTGCGAACTTTTCCGGCGGCCATACAAGGCGTAGAATAGATTCTTCGTACCTTATAATGACATGTTTGTAAGTCACTGATTGTCAATATAAAACTACCGTCATTGCGAGGCACGAAGCAATCCTCTACATGCTAAGTCCACATTGTTCGGGATTGCTTCGTACCTCGCAATGACGGTAGTTTTGGACATTGGTTTAGCTATATTTCGTTGCACGTCATGCCCGTCTTTTTCAGGATCATCTTGATGGTCACTCAGAATGACAGGAAAATTGGATATGTCATGGGTAGGAACGAAGGATGACTGGAAAATTGAATGTGTCATAGCTCGGAACGAAGGATCTATTTCCCCGAAAAAGTAAAAAGTTCATTAAACCCCTCCCTGCCTTTGCCCGCAATTCTATCGCGCCCCTCCCGAGGGAGGGAACTAAAAAAGACACTCGTTTTTCCACAGATATGGCTGCAAGATTGCCACGCTATCGCTCGCAATGACATATTTTTTTGTCTTGATACTTGATACTAACTACTTGATACTATATACGAACTCACATTACTATAATCAATATTAGTTACCACGCTATAATCTGGTAAAAAAGTATTTTCGCTGCTTAGCGCCATATCCAGTTCAAAACTGGCTGGGTATGGGGTGTTCAGCAGGCTGCCTTTGGGGATATAGGGGAACAGCTCGGCATAAGTTTGGATCTGACTGTGGTTAATGCGGCGATAAATGAACATGCGGTGCAGATCGCAGGGTTTGGTTAGGCCGGCGGCGCCTATCATCTGGATGGCGCTGCCTACCGTGGCTTTGTGAAAATTGGCTACCCGCACCTTTTTATCGTCGACCACCAGGCCGCGCATGAGGCTTTTATCCTGGGTGGCAACGCCGGTTGGGCAGGTATTCATGTTACACTCCAGCGCCTGGATGCATCCCAGCGCGAACATCATGCCGCGGGCGCTGTTGCACATATCGGCGCCGATGGCAAAGTTCTTCACCAGGTCAAACCCCGTAGCTACCTTGCCCGATGCGATGAGCTTGATGTGCCTTTTAATATCGAACCCGGTAAGGGCATCGTACACAAATGCCAAAGCCTCGCGCAACGGCATGCCTACCGAGTTGGAAAACTCCAGCGGGGCTGCCCCGGTGCCGCCTTCTCCCCCATCAACAGTAATAAAATCGGGATAGATGCCGGTTTTCACCATGGCTTTGCAAATGGCCAAAAATTCGCTTTTATGGCCAACGCAAAGTTTAAAACCGATGGGTTTGCCGCCGGATAGGCCGCGCAGTTTTTTGATAAAAGTGGTTAGCCCTATGGGATCGGTAAACGCGGTATGGTATGGCGGCGATACCACATCCTGCCCCATCTCCACCAAACGGATCCGGGCAATTTCGGGCGTTACTTTGGCTGCCGGTAAAATACCGCCATGACCTGGTTTGGCACCCTGCGAGAGCTTGATCTCTATCATTTTTACCTGGGGCAATGTGGCGCGTTGGGCAAAGGCGTCGTAATCAATAGTACCATCCTTATGTCGGCAGCTAAAATAGCCGGTCCCTATCTGCCAGATGATGTCGCCGCCCGGTTGCAGGTGATGATCGCTCAGGCCGCCTTCGCCGGTATTGTGGGCAAAGTTATCCAGTTTGGCACCCCCGTTAAGGGCCAGTATGGCGTTCTCGCTCAGCGAGCCAAAGCTCATGGCCGAGATGTTGAATACGCTGGCCATGTAAGGCTGCGTACAATCGGGACCACCAACTTTTACCCTTGGCGCCATGTTCAGCTTGTGATGATCAATGGCGGCTATGCTATGGTTAAGCCATTCGTAGCCGTTTTCGTAAACATCCAGCTCGGTACCAAATGGGCGGGTATCATCAACCATTTTGGCGCGCTGGTACACTACACTGCGGTTTTGGCGGTTGAAGGGCGTGCCGTTGGTATCACTCTCTACAAAGTACTGGTATATCTTGGGGCGCAGGTCTTCCATCAAATAACGCAGGTGGCCAAACACCGGGAAGTTGCGCACAATACTGTGCCGTTTTTGGGCCAGGTCGTAAAAACCTACGGCATATATAGGCACCATGATAACGAACGACCAGGCAGCGGGTTTCCAGATGATAGTCCACCCGGCAAGGGCGGCAAATATGATAAAGAATGAAACTATGAAAAGCTTTCTCATTAGGTTGTTAAATTGATATAAAACTGGTGTTATATTATATAAAAGTAGGTTTTAATTTAAACAATGGCGCAATTGTATGGTTAAACCTGTAATTGAACGTCGGCAAATTGTCATTCAATGTCTGCGAATTGTAAATTAGCAATAATAGATGTTTAAACATCTATTATTGTATTATCTTTGTATCAACAAAAAAAACAAATATCATGTCAACACAAACAGCAACAAAATGGGTTATCGACCCAATGCATTCCGAAGTACAATTTAAAGTAAAACACTTAGTTATATCAACCGTGAGCGGCTTTTTCAAAAGCTTTGCAGGCGAATTAGTTACCGATGGCGATGACTTTGAAAATGCCGAGATCGACTTTACGTTAGATATCGACAGCATAGACACCAACCAGACACAACGCGACGAGCACTTAAAATCGGCGGAGTTTTTTGATGCGGCAACCTATCCAAAAATCAGCTTCAAATCAACTTCATTCACCAAAACCGGTGACGACGAATATGCCTTAAAAGGCGATTTAACTATCAAAGACGTAACCAAACCAGTTTCGTTAGATGTAGAATTTGGCGGTTCGGCTGCTGATTTTTATGGCAACACCAAAGCAGGTTTCGAAATCAGCGGTAAAATTAACCGTAAAGAATTTGGCCTTACCTGGGATGGCGTTACCGAAGCCGGCTCAATTGTAGTAGGCGAAGACATCAAACTGTTAATTAACGTTCAGTTTGCTAAACAAGCTTAATTGTTTGAATGCTGTTGCTGTGTTTTAATAATTAAAATGCCGCTGTTGTTAAGTATACGTAACAGCACGGCATTATTGAAAACGGCAAAGCAGCATCAAACTTTAAATAAAAAGCCATCCCCAAAAAGGATGGCTTTTTTCCGTTTAAATGGCTTTTTAAAATTACTCCCTGGCAGGAGGAAACGCACATCCCGCGTTTTTTCATTTTAAAAAATCAAGCGCCCTCTCCGTTGGATAGGGTTGGTTGGGCCTCCTTATTCCTATCAATAATCCCATAAATCGCATCAACCGAAGTTGACGACTTAAAGCCATCTTCAGGCGTATTCGCCACGTAATCAATCAGCTTATCAACCGTGGTGGTAGCCACATGCATCCGGGTATCTGATGATGCATAGTAAATATACACGGAACCGTCTTCGTCGGCAATCCAGCCGTTGCAAAAAACCACGTTTGATACATCGCCAATACGCTCCTCGCCTTCGGGTGCCAAAAAATAACCTCCGGGTTTGTGCACTACTTTGATCAGGTCATACAAATCGGTCATGAACATGTACAGCACATAGCGCAAGCCGGCGGCAGTATTGCGCACGCCATGTGCCAGGTGCAGCCAGCCTTTGGCGGTTTTAATGGGAGTTGGGCCCTGGCCGTTTTTGGCTTCGTAAACGGTATGGTAATTTTTATTGTGGATGATGGTTTCCTGGTCGATTACCGCGTTTTCCATGCTGCCTGTGAGGCCAAAGCCGATGCCGCCGCCGGTACCCGCGCTGATAAAACCATCCTGCGGACGGGTATACAGGGCATATTTGCCATCCACAAACTCCGGGTGCAAAACCACGTTGCGCTGTTGCGGCGACTTGGTTCTCAGATCGGGCAGGCGGTCCCAGCTCACCAGGTCTTTAGTGCGGGCGATGCCGCAGGCTGCAACGGCCATGGATTGATCATGGGCCGGCGCTTCAGGGTCACGACGCTCGGTGCAAAATAAGCCGTAAATATAGCCGTCCTGGTGCAGGGTTAGGCGCATATCGTAAACGTTGGTGTCCGGTTCGTCGGTTTGTGGCAGGTTGATGGGATAATCCCAAAAAGTAAAATTGCTGATGCCGTCGGGACTTTCGGCCACAGCGAAAAACGATTTGCGGTCTACCCCTTCTACCCTAACCACCAACACATATTTGCCGTTGAACTTGATCGCGCCCGCATTGAATGCAGCGTTGATGCCAAAGCGCTCCATCAGGTACGGATTAGTCCCCGGGTTAAGATCATACCGCCAGTTGATGGGAGTGTGCGCCGCGGTTAACACCGGATTTTTATACCGGTTAAAAACGCCGTTGCCCGCGCCTGCTACCTGGTTTGGCTTGTTTATGAGTTGTTGCTGTTCCTGTTGCAGCAGGGCCAGCCGTTGTTTAAATTCAGGGGTCATAGCTATTATGTTGTCAATAATCTTTTAGTTTATTCCACCAGGTTTTTTTCAGTATCAGCATGATAACGGCCAGCAACCCTGCTGTAACCGCCAATGATAGCTTTTGGTTGAGGATAAGGTACATAGGCAGTATGGTGAGGCATAATTGCCCTATGGTACCTATCGCCACGTTAAACATATTAAGCTTAAAGTTTTTGTTGGGCACAAAACTATCATCACCGGCCATTACCAATTTTTTTACCGGGGCCCAAAAACCCCAGGGCCTTACATTGCTGTAAAAGGCTGTTAATACGCCCATATCTGTCGGCGCGGTTGCGTAAGATCCGATAACCGAGCCCGCCAGCGAGATAAGGAACAATACCGGGAACCAGTACAATAACTCGTTATTGGAAACATACAACGAGAAAACCATTGCCGATAAAATGCCCGATAGCATCCCCCAGAAAAAGCCGCCGGCATTAAAGCGCCACCAATGCCACTTTAACACATTTGATGCCACGTAGCCGCCATATAATGCCGAAACGATCCATTGCAGCACCGTATTTACGTTATGCGCAAAAAAACCAAGGATAACCCCGATAGCTACCACAATGATGCCCACCAGGTAATTCATGCTGATAATGTTTTTGTTGGATGCCGCCGGTTTAACGTATTTGAGGTATATATCATTAACAATATAAGCCTGGGCCGCGTTCATGGTGCCACTAAAGGTGCTCATAAAGGCGCCTAATAAACCGGCCAGCAACAAGCCTACCAGGCCAACAGGTAAAAAATTATTGATAACTGCCGGTAATATCCGTTCAAAGTCGATATCGCCCGTGGCATCCTCCAGGTTCATTTCGTGGTAATACAGCAAACCCAGTATGGTTAAACTTACAATGAGCGAATAACGGATGGGCAGCAAAATAATGCTTACAAAACCACTCATTTTACTGGCATCCTCGGGCGAGCGGGTTGACAGTATCTTCTGCATATCATAATTAGGTGCAGGCCCGGCCAGCGCGGCAAAAAAACCTTTAAAGGTCATCATCATAAAAAACAGCGCGAACAGCGAGTAGCCGTCGTCGTTTATCTTTTTATTTACCTCGTTAATAATGCCCGACCAATTCAAATCCAGGTGTTTGCCAAAAAACGGGCTAAACCAGCCATCCGGTACATTAAGGTTGTGGCCCGCTAATTTATGGGCAGCGATAAACCCTATCCAGATGCAGGCTACCGTCATCACACTGTACTTAACCATATCGCCCAAAACGATGCTGTGCATTCCCCCCAAAATGGAATAAAACATGGCAAACAACGTGAATACGATACCATACAAATGCGGCACATATTGCGGGGCAACGTTAAACGGCACATAGCCTTTCACCAAATCCCAGGGTATAAATATCTCGATGAATTTACCCAACCCAATGAACCCGTAAGCCAGGAAACCAAAGCAGCTTAACAAAGCAAAGGCGATAACTACCATTTGTGAGGCTGCCACCCAGGTACCGGTTTTGCCAAAACGGGTAGCCAGCCACTCGGCCCCGGTTGCCGCGTTGGAGCGGCGCAGCCAGCGCGACAGGTACATCATCAAAAACACCTGGTTAAATACCGGCCACAGCCAGGGGATCCAGATACTTTTCATGCCGTATACAAAGCACAGGCTTACCATCCACATAGTGCCGCTGATATCAAACATGTCGGATGCATCGCTTAAACCCAATTTATACCAGGGCAGCGATTTGCCGCCAAGCATGTAGCTTTCCTTGTTTTCGCGGGCTTTTTTACGATACCACAAACCAATAAAAATGGTGCTAAGCAGGTACAGAACGATGATGGCGATATCTACTAAGTGGAGCTTCATTTTTTGTCGGGATCAGAATTTTCAGAATTTACGGATTTTCAGAATACCTTGCGTTTGGTAAATTTTACAAATTCTGTTAATTCTCAAATTCTGTAAATCCTGATCATAATTGGCGTATTCAAAAGTGGGTTTATAAAAGCCATTTTTATAATACTTTTTTAACCTAATCTTTTATTTATTGATATTCCGTTTAAAAAAGATTAAGAATTACCGCTTTTTTGGGCTTACAATAATCAATCGCCTTTAGGTGACTTTCGGGGTTCTTGAGGGGTTGTTTCGATAACTTGAGGGTACTTGACGGAGTGTTCGAAGGTATCATCAGCGGTTGACAGGTATCTTACCGCGCACCTTTATAAAAACAACAATAACCAACAGCAACAGAGGCGCAATTTTATATCAAAAACATTATTCATTAATAGTGCGCCGGCCCTCCGAAAATACCCCATCTTCAAACGGCGAAGCCCTCAACGGAGTTAATCTTCAAATTAAATAAACACCCTGTTCCCCGTATACGTTTCCCTGAACTCCTTGGGGATGCACAGCTTTTTGCGTTTAAAAATGCGGTTAAAGTTGGAGATGTTGTTAAAACCGCATTTATAAGCTATCTCGGCTATGGTGGCTGTCGAGTCTATCAGCATGCGGGAGGCGTGGCCCAGGCGAATCTCGTTCAGACTGTCAATGAAGGTTTTACCGGTGCGTTTTTTAATAAACCTGCTGAACGAAGCTTCGGGCATGTTGGCTATTTTGGCTACCTCGGCAAGGGTTACCTGTTTGTTGTAGTTTACGTTCATGTGCTCAAACACTTTTTCAATCCGGCGGCTGTTGTAATAAAATTTATCGTTGGCGAAGCTGGGATCTGATAACATCTTCATATTGCGCGAGATAGATAGATCATGCAGTATCGACATCAGCTCCAGCACCGAATCAAAGCCACTCTTTTTATCCAACCCCTGGATGCGGTCCCGCAAAGCCGTGATGGTCTCGGGCGAAAATATAATACCCCGCTGCGACCGCTCCAGCATACTTTTCACAAAGCTTAACTGGTTGCGTTTCAATAACTTTTCATCAAACAAATCCTTATGAAACTGGATGGTTACCTCGGTAATCTCCTCGCTTTGGCATTGGTGGGTAAACCAGGCATGGTACAGGTTGGGGCCTATGAGCGCCAGTTCCAGTTCGTCTATCACCTCAATATGGCCGCCTACAACGCGCTTGGCACCCTTGGCGTTGATAATCAGGTTTAACTCATACTCATCGTGGTAATGCAGCGGAAAATCAAACTTCTTTTTAACCCTCGAAAAAATGGTAAAACAGTCGCTGGGGGTTAGCGGCGTAATCTCGCGCATTACATTATTGGTGATCATGATTCTTGAACCGGTTAAAAAAGGCAACCAATGATACATATTTAACCTCAGGATATCAAATATTTTACATTTTTATAAGGTTTTGAATAACAGCTGCACGGATATCACTCCCATTAAAATATTAAATTAAGTCGCCACCACACCCCCAAAACGCTCTCAAACACCCTCAAATAAGGTCAATAAAGTCCGGCTAACCACCAAAAACATCTAACTAACGTCAAAAAATATCCAAAAAAATTACAAAAAAATAACGCTTTTTTTAACCGCCTGTTACATTGATATAAATTTTAACTTTTAGGTTTGCACCAGGTAAATTTTAACTTTTAACCTTTTGAGTCAGTTCATAAAATATACCCCGTTCAGGCTAAAATTAAATTAAGGATAGTCATAGTAATTGATGGCATTATAATTGACCTGTTTCAAGTCGGAAGTCCGAAGTCGAAAGCCCAAAGCCGAAAAATCTGAAGCTGACATTTGCAGACTTTAAATTTAAGACTCAGAACTTAAGACTTAGTACTCAGAACTTAGTACTCAGAACCTAAGACTTTAAACTCATAACTTAAGACTTAGAACTCATAACTATATAATGGATACCGCACAAAGCACCAAACCTACCATACGCAAAAGGGTAAACAAGTTTAAGCAAAACATTACCGACTTCCTGATAAGCCTGTACCGCATAAACCAGTTTATCCTGCGCTTTTTCAGGGAGGCGTTTATGCCGCCGTTTGAGCTTAAAGAGGTGATGCGCCAGTGTTACGAGGTTGGCGTGCGGTCCTTTACCCTCATTACGGTTACCGGGTTTATTGTGGGGCTTATATTTACCAAGCAGTCGCGCCCGTCATTGTCGCAGTTTGGGGCTACATCATGGCTTCCATCGCTGGTATCTATAGCTATTATGCGGGCGCTGGCGCCATTGGTTACAGCGCTTATCGCATCGGGCAAGGTAGGCTCGGGCATTGGGGCCGAGCTGGGCTCCATGCGGGTAACCGAGCAAATTGACGCCATGGAGGTATCGGGCACCAAACCTTTTAAATACCTGGTGTGCACCCGGGTGCTGGCCACTACGCTTACCATCCCCATCCTATCCACCTACACCGGCTTTATTGCCATGTTTGGCGGTTATTTAAATGTGGCCCAAAACGAGGGCACCACCTGGACTACTTTTATACAAGAGTTCTTTGATCCGCTCACGTATACCGATTTTGTGGCCTCGCTTATCAAATCAATCGTGTTTGGGTTTACCATAGGCATTGTGGGCTGCTACCAGGGTTATAACAGCAGCAAGGGTACCGAGGGCGTGGGCAAGGCGGCCAACGGCGCGGTGGTTACCGCCATGTTCCTGGTATTTATTGAAGAAGTAATTATTGTACAGATAACCAGCTGGTTCCGTTAATCGATTTAACATGGAAAAGAAAATTGTAAAGGCCGACCATAACAACCCTGTTATCACCATCCGGGGGCTTGAAAAAGCCTTTGAAGATTACCACGTACTCCGCGGTATCGACCTGGACCTGTACCAGGGCGAAAACCTGGTGGTACTGGGCCGCTCGGGTACCGGCAAATCTGTATTAATAAAAATCATATCCGGCCTGTTAACGCCCGATAAAGGCGATATCACGGTATTGGGCCATAACTATGCCCAAATAAGCGAAAAGGAACTACAGGAACTGCGCATCCGCATCGGTTTCTCGTTTCAGAACAGTGCTTTGTATGATAGCATGACGGTGCGCAAAAACCTCGAATTTCCGCTGGTGCGCAACCGCAGGGGTATTACCCGTAATGAAATTAATACAGCAGTTGAAACCGTACTGGATGCCGTTGGCCTGTCGCACACCATTAACCAGATGCCGTCCGAACTGTCGGGCGGGCAGCGCAAGCGCATCGGTATTGCCCGTACGCTTATCCTGAACCCAGAAATTATGCTGTACGATGAGCCAACCGCCGGCCTTGACCCTATTACCTGCATCGAGATCAACGACCTGATTAACGAGGTACAGCAACGTTTCAACACTTCATCCATCATTATTACACATGATTTAACCTGCGCCAAACATACCGGCGACCGCATTGCCATGCTCCTTGACGGACAGTTTCAGCGCACAGGCAGTTTCGACGAGGTATTTGATACCAACGACAGCCGGGTTAAACCATTTTACGACTATAACTTTATCCAATAAAAGATACATTACACCATTATCATGGACGCATCAGAAAATAAAAAAGCAATCACCGTAGGCCTGTTCCTGGGCCTCGGCCTAATATTGTTTATCCTTGGCATCTTTACCCTTGGTGGCCAGCAAAAAGCATTTGTGAAAAACATTCACCTCAGCTCGGTATTTACCGATGTGGCCGGGTTAAAAAAAGGCAATAACGTTTGGTTTTCGGGCGTTAAGGTGGGCACCATCAGTGCTGTAAGGTTCGAGGGACCATCGCAGGTGCGGGTATCCATGAGTATAGACGAAGCCACCCAGCAATACATCCACCGCAACGCGCAGGCCAAAATAAGCAGCGACGGATTGATAGGCAATAAGATCATCGTAATTGACGGCGGCAGCCCGCAGGCCCCCGAAGTACAGGACGGCGACGTGCTACAGGCCGAAAAACTACTCTCCACAGATGATATCATGAAAACCCTGCAGCAAAACAACCAAAACCTGCTGGCCATTACCGGCGATTTTAAAACCCTGAGCCACCAGATATTGCAGGGCAAAGGCACCGTTGGCGCACTGATGGCCGATAATACAATGGCCCTGCAACTGCGCGCTGCCATGAAAAACCTGCAAACGGCCACCCAAAATGCCGCAGTAATGGCAGCCTCGCTAAATGCGTTTAGCAATAAGCTAAACACCAAGGGCGGTTTAGCAGATAAAATGCTTACCGATACGGCCACCTTTAACCACATCCGCCTGGCCGTAAACCAGCTGCAGCAAGCCGCCAGCAACGCCAGCACCCTCACCAACAACCTGAACAAAGCCAGCGACAAACTGAACCGTACCGACAACGCCCTCGGCGTACTATTAAACGACCCCAAGGCCGCCGTTAAGGTACAAACCACCCTCGACAACCTCCAACAAAGCTCCATCAAACTCAACGACGACCTGGAAGCCGCCCAACACAACTTTTTCCTGAAAGGTTTTTTTAAGGATAGGGCCAAAAAGGCAAAGGCAGATAGTTTGAAGAAGGCGGGGCAATAGGAATGACATCGTAAAAAGGGCTGTCATGGTGAGCTTGTCGAACCATAGTGGGCAATGGCCTCTGCACTCGGCCTTTCGACAGGCCTGCATGACTTGAATGACGTACATTGCATGGCGGCGATGACTCACCCCGACGAGGCTCCGCCCGTCTGCCCCTCTCTCCGACTGCGTCGCATAGAGGGGCGAAAAAGGGAAAACAAAATGGGTTTTACCCTCTTTGCGGCGCAAGCCGGAGAGAGGGTCGGCCAGCGTAGCGTAGCCGGGGTGAGTCGTAGCCAGCGTTCAAAACCAATGTTTGTATACACCGAATTGTCATGCGCCAGCTTCGGTGTAGTACGGTGACAGGTACCAGCTTTATATTTACACAATTATTCTGTATTTTTGATTGAACAGTAATATCAGCAACAATGCAAACAACTTACAGACTAAAAGCGCAGGAGATCAGCATGGCATTTCTGAAATCCCTGAAAACAATGTTTGCCGGGCAGGAAGTCGAGATCACTGTAAAATCTGTAGACAATCCTCCAAAAAAGTCGGACAGCCCTGTAAATAGCAATTTACTGCAAATGATAAAAGACAACCGCAAGGCTGCACCCATAATTCCTCCGGATGTGGATATCAGGGCATTAATTGATAGTTCACACAACCCGGTTGGGGGCGAGTAGAATGAATTATATCGACACAGATGTTGACCCATTCACTTGTCAATCAAAATTCAAATTTACATTTGAAGGTAAATGATATGATAGAGGATATGGTTACAACTCAAACTCTTCTCATATCCTGGCTCAGCATCCAGGAACTTGGATTTGTACTTGCCAAACTTGATCAGCCAACTTCATTTATTACAACAAAATTAAACCAATTGAATTTCATCGTCCCCCGTTCAATATGGCCTTGATGAATTAAAAAGGGCCATGGAATTGGCATTATCGATAGGATTTAAAGATTTTAATGACTGCCTGCATACGGCCATAGCCGAAAAACATTGCACAGACCTATACACCTGTAACTATAAGGATTTTAAAAGAATGCAACCGCTTACGAAACTGAATATACATTTTCTATAAGTTTAAGAACCGGTAAAGCACTATTCCCCTGTCATGCTGAGTTGTAAAATCCACGGATTCTGAACGAGGAATGACATCATAAAATGGGCTGTCATGCTGAGCCCCGTCGAAGCATAGCGGGCAAAGGCCTCTCCGCGCAGCCCTTCGACAGGCTGCCATTGACACATTTGATTATCAATTGTGAAAAAAGTGTCATTTGCAATGCAATTGTTTGTGCGCAAATAAAGGTTACTCAGGGTGACAGGCCTACGCACCTCGAAAGTACAACATGTCATGGGTAGGAACGAAGCATCTCATTAGAATATCGAGTGCGTCCGGATTCTTGGCTCTAATCTCTTGATTCTTTCCCTGCCGTTGCCTGCGGCCCGCGCTTTACACTCATACGCGCACAAGGCCTTAGGCGCGGCCAACGCCCAGGCCCTCTCCCCCGGCCGGTATCCATTGCAGTCCTTAACGCGAAAACGGTTACAAAACAACATTGTGGTGAAATTCCCTTTCCTCAGGGTTTCTTTGAAAAAGGACCCTGAGGTTCCCGATCATCTCGCATCAACGCAGCTTCGGGATTACGACCGGCCTTGTACAACCGCTGGATCCTCTACCGAGAGACCCCGCGGGGACGAGAAATTCACTCACACCGTCCCCTCGGGGTCTCTCGGTAGAGGACCCTGAGGTTCCCAAATGTTTGTATATTTACGTATGGCCATCAGAACTAAACACGAACAGGAGCACGATACCTGGTTTATTTCATTTACCTGCTTCAACTGGATCCCTCTGTTTGAAATCACACAATCCTATGATATAGTATACAAATGGATTAAACTCATTGCCGACAAATACAATATAAAAACCCATGCCTTTGTGATAATGCCCAACCATGTGCATATCATCGTGCGAACACCGGATACAGGTATCGACCTTAATAAGGTTATGAGCAACGGCAAACGCTTTATGGCTTATGAGCTCGTAGCAAGATTAACATCAGCAAATAACATCATTATCCTTAACCAACTTGCCTCCGGTTGTACCAACCGCGACAAAGCCAAAGGACAATTGCACAAAGCATTTGAGCCTTCATTTGATGCAAAGCCGATTTTCACTACAGCCTTTTTGTATCAGAAAATAGATTACATCCACCACAACCCTGTAAGCGGCAAGTGGAATTTATGTGTCGCCTTTACAGACTACCCGCACAGTAGCGCTGCATTCTACTACTTTGAGAAACCGCATGATTTTGTGGAGATAACCGATTACCGCGACTTTTGGATAGATACAGACTGCGTGAAACCCATCAACTTTTAATCCGATTACCGTCCCCTCGGGGCCTCTTTGAAAAAGGACCCTGAGGTACCCGATCACCTCGCATAAATGCGGCTTTCGGATTACAACCAGCTTTGTACAACCGCTGGGTCTCTCGGTAAAGGCCCCTGAGGTTCCCAAATGTTTGTATATTTACGGATGGCCGTCAGAACTAAACACAAACACGGCAACCGTTGGTCCTCTACGAGAGACCTCGCGGAGACGGGGAAAACAATAAGCGATGAGATATATAATTTTAATATTTATGACGCTGGTAACAACAGCGGCCGTCAGTCAGAATATTGACACGAAAATTCAGCGACTGCTTCACCCCGAAAAATCCGACGCCGATATCAGCCCGGAACCTTTATCATATGGCAAAGATGCAATACCTCACTTGATAAAAGTTATCGATGTTAACGAAAAAGCTTTTATTGGGTTTAAAAATCCTCTTGATTCCAGAATTCCTGATGCAATGTATAATTCGTTGGGTATGCGCGCTGCATATGAAATAGAGCTTATTTTGGCAACGAATGAAAAAGCCAAATTAAAAGATAGAAAATACAATCATTTATTTCGTTACGGTTATATAGTACGTGATGTCGAAAAAGAACAGTTGAAAGCGATGACAAACGCAGATATGAAAATCATTAAGGCAATCTACCTTAAATGGTGGAATCAAAATAAGACTAAAAACATCGATCAACTGAGAAATGATTGGAAAAAAGGTTATCAGCCGTTATCGAAGTCTGCTTTTATATGGATTTAATTGGTAGTGTAGCGTGTTCCGTCCCCTCAGGGTCTCTTTGAAAAAGGACCCTGGGGTACCCGATCACCTCGCATCAGCGCGGCTTTGGGATTACGACCAGCTTGTACAACCGCCGGGTCCTCTATCGAGAGACCCCGCGGGGACGGGATGAAAGCAAATCACAACGCGACCACTCCAAACCTGGCGAGCTATTTACATGCATAGTACTTTAGTTGTGCCCTGTAGCAGCATCATATAGGAGATTGTTACCTGGAGTTAACCTTAAGTTTAATTAGGAGGGTTTTCTTTACGCTTTGAAAAAAAAGCGCCTATGAAAAAATTTATAGTATTATCAGGGCTTTGCCTTAGCTGGTTAAGCAACTATGCCCAAACACCTTTGGCGGCCGGTATTAAAAGAGTATCAACCGACTACGTAGAGGTTAAAAATTACTATTTGCTTTCTCTTTTTGAGCAGGATAGCGAAGTAAGTTTATTACTTAAAAACGATGCTCAACTGGCGCAGTTGGCGCAACAAAAACTAAGCAAGCTTAATACATCCCTTACCGGTTGCGACGATGCATCGTGCCTGACCGCCGCTGTTAAACTCACGGATGAAGAGATTCGGTTAATTACCGGGCGCCTTACCGCGCTTTATAAACAGGGTAACGCTTTGGATAGACTGGTGAAAACAAAGCTGATTCCATCAGGCGCATATGGTTTATATAAAAACTTACCAAACGTTGAGCTTTTGTTGAAAGCCTGGGAACAGGATGCCGGCAGTATTAATTATACCATTGCGGTATATGCCGAAGGCAAAAGGCCTAACTATCCGCAAATAGACTCAATTAGCTACAATGTTCATGCAAAGGCTTATCGTACGTTAATGTATGATGTTACTGCTACCTTAATTGGCGACGTTAAAAACACGCGTTTGTTTTTTGAGCCGTCGATGCAGGCAGCGTTGCTTTATTTGCAGATAAATGAACGGCAAGACCCTGCCAACTACGAGCCTATGGAATTTGGGGCGAATAAAGCTGCAGTCAACAGGATAAAAAGCATTAAATGGGCCGATTATCCGTACTCAAACATTATGGTGCCCGGTGCAGGGCCCGACAATTTAACATCGCCTTTAAGCGGCGAGGGCATGCTGCGCTGCAGGTTGGCCGTTCAGCAATATAAATTGGGTAAAGCTCCGTTCATCATCGTATCTGGCGGCAAAGTACATCCCTACAAAACAAAATATAACGAAGCCGAAGAAATGAAGGTTTACCTGGTAAAGACCCTGCACATCCCCGAAAACGTCATCATCACTGAGCCGCACGCGCGCCATACCACGACTAATATGCGTAACAGCGCCCGGCTTATTTATAAATACGGCATTCCGGCCAATAAGCCGGGTATTGTGGTAACAGATAAATCGCAAACCGATTTTATCATGACGATGGATGCCCGCTGCCAAAAGGAACTGAACTATGTGCCTTACAAACTGGCCAAACGGAACTCGGAAACCGAGGTTGAATACTATCCCGTTGAAGATGCCAAACAAATTGATCCTGACGAACCACTTGACCCACGATAAACATTCAACAGATGCAAAAAATTACTTTAACCATAGCCGCTGTAATATTAGGTATCGGGAGCATAACGCCTGGTAATATTGATCATCAGCTCAAACGCCCGATCACTATTGATTCTTTGGGCGCTTGCCAGGGTATTTCCTACCAAAAAGGCCGGATATTTTTATATGGAGACCGGGAGGCAGGCATAATCCGTGAGTTTAAAATGGAGGGCGACAGCCTGGTTTATCAGCATAACGAAGTAAAGCTTACCAAAAACGGGCAGGATGTAATTAACCACCCTACCGGGATAGCCTATAATGGTACCGGCCCTACTTTTATCGGTAACTCCATTCGTCTGAATGCGGAAGGTACCAAATGGAAAGCTGTTATTTATTGTGTTGATTGGAAAGCCCTGTTGAAAACCGGAACGCTTGATGCCAGCCTGCTCAATACAATTGATGATGATGCCTGTATACAAGGCACCCGGCCCGAGTATGTTAAATATAATAATAAGTGGTATGTGGCTACTGCCGATTATGGCGACCATGGTAACGAGGTAAGATTATATGATCCGGCGAAGCTGGCAAAAGCGGCAAATACCAAAGAACCCGGTGTCCTTTACAAAAAGTTTACATGCACACCGTGGGTGCAAAACCTGCATTGGATTGCTGATAAAGGCGTGCTGGTGCTTATTCAAAATAAAATTGAAGGGCGGCAGTGGCGTTTTACCTATGTTGACCTTGAAAAATCGATTGAAGCCGGCAAGCAGGTTGTCATCAACCAGGTTGATGGTATTGACAGGGCCGATGAGTTGGAAGGCTTTTCGTTTATTGGCGATGACGAAAAGGGAATTGCCGTAACATCATCGCGAAAAAACAACGTGAACTTTACTAAAACAAGTTGGTAAAACCAGCCGGATTGTATGATGACCGGTAAATAGCCCTGCATTTTTTATTAATACAAACTTAACATTTAAGTAGCCCGATGTTAAGATAGCTGGTTTAATTTTGTTGCCATTACTGCAATATTAATAATCTATAATTAATATTATATTATCATGGAGCAATAAATATTATGATAATATTAAAATCTGCCATGTATATTAATTTAAATGCCTATGTAACATTAATTTAAACTTAACATCGATAGCCGGCGATAAAACTCAGAAAACCGGTGAATGCGCTAACATTCACACGGTTCCCGGAATAATTGTCAAATAACTAAAAAGCGGTCGAAAGCTTTACTGTCATTTCCTAACAATCAATTTTTAAAAATATGAATAAAAAGATTACCCGTGATCTTTTTGAAAGGCTTTTGCTAAAACCTTTTATCTGCCTCATGATCATGGCAACCGCGTTTAACTCAAACGCCTCAACCCCCGTTAAAATTGCAATTAACCAGGCAATTCAAATAACTGGTACCGTAACCGACGAAACCAACCAACCCCTGCCTGGTGTATCAGTAATGATCAAAAACACTAATAAAGGCACATCAACAGATGTGAGCGGAAAATACAGCATATCTGCAGAACCGGGTGCTGTACTTGTTTTTAAATTTATTGGTTACCTGCCAAAGGAAATAACCGTTGGCGACCAGGCCAATATAAATGTTAAACTGGTACCACAGGCCAACATGCTTAACGAGGTTGTAGCCATTGGTTACCAAACAATCCGTAAAAGCGATGTTACCGGCTCGGTTGCCAGTGTAAAATCAAGCGATTTAAATCTTTCTTCTCCTTCACTGGGGCAGGCGCTTGTTGGTAAAGTATCGGGCGTACAGGTGTCGCAAACAGGCGGTGCACCATATACCAGCCCGAAAATTAGGGTTAGGGGTATCGGCTCGTTCAATGCCAGTTCTGATCCGTTGTACGTGATTGACGGTTACCCATCAAATGACATCTACATTAACCCGGAAGATGTGGAAAGTATCGACGTATTAAAAGATGCGGCATCGGCCGCTATTTACGGTTCGCGGGCATCCGGCGGCGTGGTATTAATCACTACAAAAAAAGGTAAATTGGGCAAAGGCCGTTTTGAATACGATGTGCAAACCGGGATTGACCAGCTGGCCCACAAAGTAAAACTGCTGAATGCCGATCAGGCTGCACAATTGGTAATAGATGGCCGTAACAACGCCTATCATGATCTTTGGGTAAACACCGGCCATACCTGGAATGATGCCATGTATTCTGACCCGAATACAACCCGTGTAACCAATGTAGGTAACACCGGCAGCGTAAGTATCCCCGATGGCCTGTATAATTTCGCAACGCAAACCCCCATTAAGCAAACCGTAAATACCGATTGGCAGGATGAGCTTTATCGTAACACATTTATGCAAAAGCATACCCTGTCGTTTTCCGGAGCATCAAGTGATATTCGTTACTACGTAAGTGGTTCATACCAAAACCAGCCGGGTATTATTCAAAGTACCGGTCAGCAGCGTTATAACTTCCGCGCAAATATTGATGGTGATGTAAGCAAACGTATCCACATTGCTGCCAACATAGCTTACACTCAAAACACTAACCAGGAAACACAGGAAGGACGTTTTGACCACAGCCCAATTCTTGGCGCGCTTATTTACATGCCTTACCTGCCCGCTTATAATGCCGATGGTTCATTAGCCACCAATGCCGAAGCTGCCGGCTCAACCCAATATGGTTACCAGGGTATTGAAAACCCGGTGGCACTTGCCGAGCGTATTAAAATTAACAGGAAAGGGTACCGCGGTCATTACAACGCGGCAGCAACTTACCACATATTGAAAGACCTTGATTTTAAAACGAACCTGGGTACAGAAACCTATACAGAGAAGTATGATTATTATTACCCTACTACCTTAAGTAGCGGTGCGTTTCCTCCGGGATCACAACAATCTATATTGGCCGCTAATGCGCAGGCCTCAAACCTGGTTACGGTTGATAAACTTGCCGAGTTTACCTTAAACTACAATAAGCAAATTGGTAAGCACCACTTTGACGCTTTGGCAGGTTACACCGCGCAAATTACCTCTGCCGATTATATCAGCGTAAAAGCAAACGGCTTCCAAAATGATGCGATTCCCGAAATATCAAACAAGGGTGCACTGGCAGCTAACTTTGCTTTAAACTCTGCTTATAAAAGTGAATATACACTGTTATCATACCTTGGCCGTGCTAACTATAACTATGCAGGTAAATACTTTTTAACCGCATCGTTCCGTGCCGATGGTTCATCACGTTTTGGGCCGGCAAATAAGTATGGCTACTTCCCATCGGTTGCTGCCGGCTGGAACCTGTCTGACGAGGACTTTTACCATAACTTCCTTGGCGATCAATCAAGCGTTAAGATCCGTGCAAGCTGGGGCAAAAGCGGTAACTTCAATATTCCTAACTACGCCATACAACAAACATTGGCAGCGCCAACAGGTACCGTGCTTGATGGTAACAGCGCCGTAACCGCAACCTATCCGGGTGGGATAAAAGATAATAGGTTAAGCTGGGAAACTACCTCGCAGTATAACTTTGGTACCGATATCTCTTTGTTTAAAGGCCGCCTTTCAATTATTGCCAACTATTACCTGAGTTATTCATACAACCTGTTGTATAACCAACCTATTTCGGCAATATCGGGCAGTACCACCATCCTAACCAACCTGCGCGATTCTAAAATACGTAATGATGGTTTCGATTTCCAGGTAGACGGAAGGATCATTAACAATAAAGATTTCACCTTTGGTGCAAGTGGTAATATTTCATTAAACCGGAATAAAGTTGTTAAACTGCCATCAAACAACACCCTGATTATTAATGGTGCAGAGCGCTCATACCTTACCAGCATAACTACCCAGGGGCAGCCAATTGGTATGTTTTATGGCTTTAAAGTTGGCGGCATAATAAATGCCGATAATTTAGGTAAAACCGCCCCGTCTGCTTCACAAACTAATCCCGCCAAAATTGGCGATCTGTGGTTTGTTGATACCAATCACGATGGGATTGTAAACGATGCTGATAAAGGCATTATCGGTTCGCCCTATGCCAAATTCACTTATGGCTTTGCTTTAAACAGTACATTCAAAAAGTTTGACCTGAGCGCAGCCTTCAACGGATCGTACGGTAACCAGGTTCTGGATGGCCAGGACTATTACCTGTATAATGGAGAGGGCTCGGGCAATCAATACGCCAACGTAGCCAACAGGTACAGGAATGCACAAAACCCGGGCGATGGTTCTTTTTACCGCGCTTCACGCGCAGGCACACAAAGTAACAGTACCCGCTTATCAACCTTTTACCTGCAAAGCGGCTCGTACCTGCGTTGTACCAACTTAACATTAGGTTACACCCTGCCGGGCTTTTTGCAAAACACTTTGGGCCTTACCAAGGCACGTGTTTTTGCAAGTGTAGTTAACGCGTTTACTATCACCAAGTATAAAGGCTATAACCCCGATGTAGATTATAACTACTCTGGTGCCGCATCAAACAGCACGCAGCCTGCCAACCTTGCACCTGGTATCGATTATGGTACCTACCCGCTGGTTAGGTCATACAACTTAGGTGTAAATGTTACTTTTTGATAAATTTTTTAAGAGATATAAAAATGAATAAGAAATTTTTAGCCATTGCCTGCCTTGCAGCGGTTGTGGCCATAAGTCCGTCTTGTAAAAAAGACTTTTTAAATGAAAGCGACCCCAATGCCATAACCGTTGATGCGAGCTATAAAACACCCAACGACGTATTGCTGGCTGTAAACGGCATTTATCAATCAATGCGCAGCGGTAACAATGTTGGCGAGGGTAGCGATTTGTGGACAGATCAACGCTCAGATGATACGGGTACTAACGATAACCAGTCAAACGCTGGTGAACCTTTCCAGTTCAACAACTTTTCTATATTGCCAAGTAATACTTATCTTAAAAGCCACTGGGTATCATTATATAATACAGTTAGCCGCGCCAATGTGGTATTATCGCACATTGACCAGGTTAGCTTTCCGGATAATAACCTAAAGCTGAAATACGCTGCCGAAGCTAAGTTTTTACGTGCATTTACTTACTTTGAATTGGTACGCCTTTGGGGCGATGTACCGTTGGTAACCAAACAACTATCATCTGTAGCCGAAGTTGCTGCATCAACTTTCAGAGCAAAGCAGGATTTGGTTTATCAGCAAATAGTTGCCGATTTAACAGATGTTGTTAATAGTCCGCTACCAAACCTGCAGGCATCAACCGGCAGGGTATCAAAAGCGGCTGCTAATTTCCTGTTGGGCCAGGCATACCTTACTATGGCTACTACCTTAGATCAGGCTAACCGAACCACTAATTTAAACAACGCCAAAGCGGCCTTAATGGCTGCTTACAACATGCGTAATTTTGGCGACTTAAACAGCATCCCTTATACAGATGTTTTTGATGTAACCAAGAAAAAAACCTGCCCTGAACTAATTTTCCAGATCGTTAACATCCAGGGCGATCTTAACTACAGTTCAGCAATTGCCGCCAATTTCCAGGCAAAAGGCGAAACCATCAATTCGCAAAAACCATCATCAGGCGCGGGTTATAATGTTACCCATGATTTGATCAATGAGTACGAAACCACCGATCCGCGAATGACCTTCTCTGTTAAATACGCTAACGACCCTATTGTTAAAGATTGGTTTGTTACCAAATTCAGGGATGTTAGTAGCGCTGCCGGGATTAATGGCTACGGTGGTAACGATTGGATTTTGATGCGCTATGCCGATGTGATCCTTTCGCTTGCCGAAGTAAACAATTATCTTGGTGATGCAGTAACTGCAACCGGATTCTTGGACCAGGTGCGCACACGTGCAGGCATGCCAACCTATGCTGTATCAATGGCTAATAGCGATTATGCTTCAAGATACCCAACACTTAAGCTGGCTATTTTGCACGAGCGCCGTGTTGAGCTGGCCTTTGAGCATCACCGCTGGTTTGATTTGCTGCGTACATTTACTACCGATGAATTAGTTACCTACTTTAAAGCTAAAAAACAAACCGACTTTGGTTTGGCACAGGTAGCTAACTTTAGCACAAAAGACCGTTATTATCCTATTCCGTTTGATGAGTATAAACTTAACCCTGTTAAGATGTACCAAAATCCCGGTTATTAATAAATATAAAAACGAGGGCTAAGCCTACGAGTGGCCGGAAGAAATTCCGGCTATTCGTGGGGCAAGCCTTTTTTCTTTAGTTTCACACGCTACCGCAAGGGTTTAGCTGCACCACTTCACCCGTCCCTTAGCGCACGCGCGGCGGCAAATGGGGTTGCTGTAGAGACGCATAATTGCGTCTCCCGCAGGATATTCAGAATTTGCAGGGCCGATTTGCATTCGTGATTTGCAAGTGTGATTTGCATGGGGAAGACGCAATTATGCGTCTCTACATTAAAAAATTGACTTGACCATCAATATCAAATATCCGTCATTGCGAGTACCTATCGGGAGCCTGAGCAATCCCCTACATGCTAAGTCCCACATAGTTCGGGATTGCTTCGTGCCTCGCAATGACGGTAGTTTTGGACACTGGTTTAACTATATTTCGTTGCATGTCATGCCCGTCTTTTTCAGGATCATCCTGATGGTCACTCGCAATGACGGTAGCTTTCTGTCTTGATACTTGATACTAACTACTTACTACTCCAACAGCTATTACCCCTGGATACGGGCCACCTCAAAATGCATTCCGTCTTGTTTGGTAAAATGGCCTCCCCAATAAAAACCGTTGGCATTGGCTATGGTCACCAACTCCCGCACGCATCCTTTTTGGCCTACTAATGCGGGTTGCGAACCGTAGGCGTTCCATTTTGCATTGATATCAAATGCCGATCCAAAGGCATGGTTACTTAAAGTTTTGGTACTCCCCCTCACAAACCTTGGATTGTGTGATCCGTCCCAAATAAGGATGAGGTGGAGCAAACCTGCCGCCCCCCAATCTGCCCAGAGTTTAATGAGCTGTTTGGCCCCCAGTTTATGAAACTGGATATGTGTATCGCCGCTAATGTTTCTTAATTGCGGCACCGGTACCATTATAATATTATCCTTTGCCCAGTTATCAGTTACCCTGATATGTTCTTTATCGCCCGGCCGCGGATCGGCCACAAATTTAAATTCGCCAAAAATAGCCTGGCGCTGGGCATTGCTTACTAATGGACTAAAATCGGGTTTTGGCGGCCAGTCGGCGCCTTCCTTGCCAGTACGGTCGTCCAGCACGCCGTTAAAACCAATTTGCATGGCGGCGCCATAGGTTTTATTGCCAACCACGCCGTCGGGCTGCAGGCCCGCGTTTTTTTGAAACTCAATGGTAGCAGCTAAGGTTAAAGGGCCGAAATCTCCGTCAGAAGGTTCATCTAATAAATCCTGGCCAATTAAAAAATCCTGCCAGTTTTCTACAGCCTGGCCTTTGCTGTTCAGTTTGATAAGAGGTAATGCGGGCATGTTAATTAGTTTTAAGGTTATGATGATATTTTTAATAAATATCGATAACGCTTTTGCTTATGATTCCCGTTAAAATACGGTATTTACGCAGGTAGTTTTACGTATTTAAGAAGAACCACCGGACAAAGAATTAACTTGGTTGCGGACTAACACCATTTTTAAACAAGATCAAAGAATCTCAAACCTAACCTCAGTTAACTTTCGTCAAGGTAATAGTTCCTGATCCGATAGGGGTAGGTGAATTTTTCCATATACCGTGTAATTTGGTAGATTTATCCCAAACGGCAACGGCAGTTTCGGTTACCCCGATGTTGGATGCAATTCCATAAACACAGGTGAAAGTGCAGGTAAGGGTATCGGCTTTTAACGTCCAGGTGCCGGGGGCCAAATGCTGCTGCGCATCGCCTTTGGTGTCGGCAATCATGGTGCCGTCGGGCTTAATAATCAAACTGAAATATTGCTCGCCAAGGTCGGGATGCGTATCAGTGGTATAAGTGCCAATCCACAGTCCCTTGATAGACGACGAACCTGGCGTTACATCGGCAAGGACGTCTTTTTTACAACTTATTTGAAATAAGATGATCGACAGCGAGAAAACCGTTAAGGCAACCGCGCTCATTAAAATTTTTTTCATGATACTTTTTTTACGATAGTTCAGGCAGTAGGTTTAAGCTCTGTTTAAAGCTAACAGAAATCAGGCTAAAAAGCAAATTCCCGAAACCGATATCAATACATGAACCTTTCTACTATTTTAACTTAAAATGGGTGGCCAGCAGTTCTTTATTGCCGCCACAACGTTAAAAACAAATGGCAAGCCTGTATACCGGCAGAGGTAACGCCGAGTAAATATGAGATGTTTTATTAGCCTGATCCGCCGGCCGCTCGCGCTATTTAACGAGCGCCGGTACCTGGTTTACTGTCGATTCCCTGGCTATTAACGTGGTTTTTAAAACTACACGCTCAAAACCGGCCTGGGTGTTTGATTGCAGGCGGTTAAGCATTATTTGGGTTACCTGCTCGCCTATTTGTTTTACAGGCTGGGCAACAGCCGAAATGGAGGGGCTGAATAATTCGAAATTGGTGTTATCATCAAAAACAATAATGCCTATATCTTCGGCAACCCGCAGCCCAAGCTGCCTGATGGCTTCTATGCCGCTCAGGGCAAGGTAATTGGTCGAAAAAAATACCGCGTCGGTAGCTTTTTGGCCTGCTAAGAATTTCCTGATCACCTCGACACATTTTGGCTTTTCCTGGTCGTAGGGAATTTGTTTAATCTTTTTTACCAGTCCCGCATCATCTATCGCCTTTAAATAGCCGTTGGTGCGCTCTTCCATCTGGTTTTGCCTGGATAACAGGGTAACCATGGCAATATTTTTAAACTGCCGGGCCACCAGGTGCTCTACAGCCTGCAAAGCGCCGCTGAAGTTATCAATCAGCACCTTATCGCAGTTAAGGCCGGGCAGGTCGCGGTCAAATACAACAACGGGAAAGCCATCGGTTATCAGTTCCTGGATATGATTTTCTATACCGGGCGGCGGCGCTATGATATAGCCATCTACATTATGGTTGCGGAAAGCCTGCAACAGGTCAATAGCCTGTACGGTATCATTTTCGGTACTGCCATAAATAACCCGGTAACCCGATGACAGGGCCGACCGCTCAACAATGCGGGCGATTGAAGAGAAAAACGGGTCCGAAATATCCTCAACAAGCATCCCGATTGTTTTGCTTTTGCCGGTACTAAGCCCCACGGCTATCCGGCTTGGCTGGTAGCCTACCTTTTCAACATATTTTAATATTTTATTTTCCAGCTTAATACTAATGCCGTGCTGCCGGGCTTTACCGTTCAAAACAAATGAAATAGTGGACTTTGACACCTGTAATTGTTCGGCAATATCTTTTATAACTAATTTTTTCATCAGGTTTAACAGCAGGTTATAATGGTTTAATCAGTTTAAAAGTTAAACTACCTGATGCAATGACAACCAGACGGGGGTTTTATACTCATTCTGAGGCCTGGATTCTGAGGACTGAGGCCTGGGGCCCGAATACGGGTTTCAGACCACAGCCCTCAGATTCCACATAGCAGGCTTCAGATTTCAGACCCCATATTCCACACCTCAGACCTCAGATTCCATGCCTCAGGCTTCAGCTTTCAGACCCCATATTCCACGCCTCAGACCTCAGACTCCACACCTCAGCATCACGGCACAATAGACCACTGCTGATTAAGGCTGCTGTTACTGCCCCAAAACTGCATAATGGAGCCATTGGCGGTACCACCGCCGGTATCAAGGCATTTACCGTTGGTACGGTTTACTACTTTGTAATATGAGCCCACCGGCACAATTACCCACTGCTGGTTTGGCGATGTACCGCTTGACCATTGGGTAACATTGGAGCCATCGGCAGTATTGGCATTGCTATCCAAACATTTACTGCTGGATATGCAGGTTAACTTGTAATACCCGCCGCTATAGGATAGCGCCCATTTTTGATTGCCGGAAGTACTGCTGGCCCATTGCCCTACATTTGCGGCGTTGGTGGTTGCGCCCAGGTTATCCAGGTATTTGCCGCTTGCCCGGTTCAGGAGGTGATAGGTACCATTGGCAACCGGCTGTGCAGGGGTTGTAAACGTGAGGGTGCCAAACCCCAGCTGATCGTACCCGCCGCTTGTGCTGCCATAGTCGCCGCCACCGCCTTCGGGCCTCATGTTGCCGGCATACTGGGCGCTATAGGTGGCGGTAACCCCGGCCACATTAGCAAAATGGTTATAGATCAACTCCCACGACGGACGGATATTGCCCCTGCCCGACTCGGAAATTACCGTTTGCGAATTTGCCGCGCAGGTAGTGCCACTGCCCCAGTTGTAAGTTGTAAACGGTACAGTATTGCCCAGGTTATAGCTGGCTGTATACTCGCTTACGGCCAGTGCTTTGTTGCTTTCGTAGCCAAACAGGTCATCGCCCTGGTTAAAGGCCATTTGGCAAAACGGACCAAGCAGGGCAATATCAAGGCACTGGTGGCCCTGGTCGCGGCCGCTTTCCTGGCCCTGGCCAAGGCCGCCTGTGTATAAGAAAGGTACAGCATGATCTATGGCGCCATTGCCTGCACCTGTTTTAAAATAAGTAACGGCCTCATTGTACTTAGCGGCATCATCGCACAGGATACCGATAGACAAGATGGAGGCCATGCTGCAAAGGTCCCAGTTTGCCCAGTAATTGGTAATACAGGCACCGTTATGCCTTACCAGGAAATCGTGGTTCATTGGGTAAAACACCGTAAGCATCATGGTTTGAAACCTGGCAAAGTCGGCCGGCGCCCAACCGCTGTATGAGCGCATAATTTCGGCGGCATTGGCAAACTCGTAACCGTATATGCCGGCGGCAAGCCACCTGTCGGCACTGCCCGATACCGCTTTAAGCGTGGCCGACCAGGCGTTCATAATAGCCACAGCATTATTGCCACAGGCCACATCGCCATTAATTTTCCAACGCAGGGCGTTTTGATACGCTGCCGCCACATCGTTGTATAGTTTAGAATAATTTTCGGGCGAGCCGGAACCCCTGTATACGGTATCTACCGGCCCTTTCATCACATAAGTTGATGAGGAGTGGGAGTTTGCGGTAAGCTTGTTCCAGCCCGAAAGCCAGGGTTCGGTACCTGCCGATACCATAGTTTGCATGCGGATAAAATCGGCCTCGGTGTGCAGCAGGCCCGGATGAACAAAAGGGCTGATGGCGGCAACCTTTAGTTTTGACGATTTACCGGTTTTAACACTGTCCGCAATAGTTGTGGCCGGACTTGCTGATTTCCTGCAGCTCCAGAAAGGAAGCAGGCAAAAAAAACAAAACAGTAATAGCAATTTTGATTTCATAATAAATGGTTAAGTATTATTGGTTTAATTAATTGCATGTAAGCATCAGCCGCGATAGCACAGCAGTAACCGTGAGGTTGTATCACAATTAAAGGCTTCCCGCAAACGGGGCAGCATTGGGTTTATAATGGCAGATGGTTAGTAACTGATTACAAATCTCTGGTATATAAACTTTTGCGAAAGGGGGATGATTAACCAAAAAGAGGCTACAGATTAATCAATAGTTAAGTTTAGGGAGAAAAAAACGTAAAACGTAGTGCTGCGGATAAATGATTTCCAGCGGAAATGAAAAAGCAAAAGAATAAGCGTTCTCCTCTCCTTTCAGGCACTGGTAGCTATTGTATCTACAGGCCGCGTTTAAACCGCCATACGGCAGGATTGAACCCGTTTATCATATACCAGGTTATTGCGCAGCTGCTGCATAGCCCGGTGTATGTGGTTTACTACCGATTGGTAATTTATACCGGTTACTTCGGCTATCTGTTCGTAGGTCCAGCCGTCAAAATATTTTAAAAACACCATTTCCTTTTGCCTTTTGGGCAATGCGTTAAGGGCAATGGTGAGCAGCCTGTTAAATTCCAGGTCATTTTCGCTGTTAACCCAAATTTCTTCCTGCGAAAAAGCGAGGTCAATTTCGCGTTGGTCGTCGGTTATTGGTAAATGGTTTTTCTGGCGCTTAAAATAATTAAGCGCAAGGGAACGTGCCGCCTTAAAAAAGTACACCTTCACATTATGTATGGGACCGAGCCTTTCCTTGCGTTCCCACATTTTTATAAACAGCTCCTGAAGGAGGTCTTCTGATACAATTTCGTCGCGGGTAATTTTCAGCAGGTAATGATAAAGCAGCGGATACAGTTCGTGGTGAATAGCCCCGAATTCACTGACATCGCCCTGCCGGGTTTTTTCCCAACGTATAGCTAACTGGTCATTCTTGTTCATAAAAAATGCTTGGTTATAATTGATATTAGTTTCCGCCACCCCCGACAAACGACTACATAAATTCAGGCTGAAAAAATCGGCCCGGGCCATTTTCGGTTGCCGGATAATTGGTTTACAGCAGCTAATATGAGTGGATTTTGGGCGACAGAAAGGCTATAAAACAACCAACTAACAGACGCAAACCGGCCAAAAAGGCCTTAAAAACCGGTTTAGTAGCGTTTTTTGGATATCCAGGGGCAATTCAGCCCCAACTTAGTGCACAAGGCACTCAGCGAGCTTGTAATGATGGCTGGCAAAGTATCAAACTATTGGGGAAACGGGTATAGAGGGATGGGGAATACGGGTAGCAGATTGTGTATGAAATTGGGACAACTCAGGGCTTCCCTTTCGGGGCAGGCGGATCCTTTTTTTGTTTAAGCAAGGGTAAAATTGATTCCCAGTGCTGCTTAATCCGGAGTTGGCTAACCTCCGGTTTCCTGATGTGGAAAGCTTGTTCAAATTCGTCCGGTTTCTTTTTCTCCATCTTAAAATCTGTTTGGGGACCGGAAATACTTATCCGGCAATTGGTTTACCCCTTATTATCCTTTTATTTTTATTTCAGATGACAGCATGCTATTCTATTGAATAAATGGCATTATATATAAAATTAATCAGCCGGTTTTATATAATCGCGGTAAATCTGCATTAGTTGTCATTAAAAGGTTGCGGGGGCATGGCCCCCGCAACTCAGTTACCAACCCGGATTTTGGGTCAGTTTTGGGTTTAACGTTAGTTGTTGGGATGGAAGGGGGTATAAATAATTTTTTTCGGCAAATAACCTGGCGGTTTGATCGATGATCAGGTTGCCATTGGCATCTTTGGCGTTTGTTGGTACAGGCTTTACAGCATCCGGACCTAATTCGGCCTGGGTACCAGTATATTTATACGATACCGGCCATGGACTTACAAAACCGGCCGCATTGTCATAAGCAGTTCCGCCTATATTAGTTACCAGGTCTGTTGTACCGCTGTGCCAGCGCTTGATGTCGTCAAACCTAAAATCTTCGTCATAAAGCTCTATCGTACGCTCTCTTCTTATCTCTGTGCGCATATCCAGGTTGTTGGTACTCACCAGGGCATTGGTAAGCCCCGGCATGCCGTTGGTAGCGTTGCAGCGCAGGCGGACAAGGTTTACAGATTTGTTAAGGTCACCGTCTGAAATTATTCCGTTTCTTTCATATACCGCTTCGGCATAGTTAAGCAGCACCTCCGCATAACGGATTACCGGGTAGTCTTCCGATTCCTTGCCATCCACCATTTGCCTTTCGGATATCCATTTTTGGTTGCCGTAGCCGTAAGGTTTTGCAGGCCCCAGGGAGTTTGCCCTGTCGGCCGCATCGCCGGTCCAGTTAACACGGCCGTTTATGCTGTACCAGTAATACTGGTAAGTGATTTTAATCGTGTATTTTAACCGGTTATCCCGGTTCTGGAATTCTGACAAATAGGTTTGAAAGCCGCCAAACTTTGGCGATTTTTCAACCGGCAGTCCATCATTACATAAAAACATATTTACAAATTTTTGCCCGACGCCGGTTGCCATGGTGCTCCTGCTTACAAACGCGTTAATCGGCTTCAATACATCATCGTAACGGGTAGCAAGAATGTACTCATGGTTGGCGGTTTTGGTAACGCCCGCCGGGTTCGATTTAATGTTTTCCAATATGAATAAATATTTCAGGCATGAGTCGCCCAATATGGTACTGTTGCCGCCAAGGGCATTTGAAGCCGCCGTGCCAAACAATGCGTACTGGTTACTGGCCATAACGGCGGCGCTTGCCACTATAGATTTATCAAGCAAGGCATTATACCGTGCCGCATCGCCCGACCTGAATTTTTGCCATGTACCTTCGTAAAGCGCAACACGGCCTAAAAAAGCCTGCGCTGCCATCTGGGTTACACGGCCAAAATCTGCTGAGTTGGCCGATAGCGAAACCGGGAGCGCCGGTATGGCTGCCTGCAGATCGGCTATTATAAAATCGGCTATTTCTTCGCGGGTGGCCCTGGTGCCAAACAACTCTGGCGAAGTAAGATCAAGGGGTTTGGTAACCAGGGGGACACCACCATATTGCTGCAAAAGGTCAAAATAGGTATAGGCGCGGAAGAACTTTGCTTCGGCCACATATTGGGCTATTTCGGCTGGTCTTGGGTATGATGTAGCCTTATCCAATAGGTAATTGGCAGCCCTTATCCTGCCATAATCTACGTTCCAGTTTCCCGCGTTGCCAAAATTCGCCTCGGTAACCGGTACAATGTTGGTACCGGAGCCGTAAGCGCCGCCGCCACCAAACAGGTCTGAACGCCCGTCGGAATGTGGATTATCAGACAAGCCGTTAACGGTACTGAAGTTTTTAAGATAGCCGTAATACTGGTTGGCAAAAGTTTTATAATCTGTTGGTGTTTTGAAGTAGGCCGCATCTGATAACTGGTCAAGCGGCTTTAAATTCAGTGTTTTATTACATGACATTACAGTAAAGCCAAAGGCGAACCCTATAACCGACATGAACTTGATATATTTCGTCTTCATTTGATATCGTTTTTTAAATTAAAAAGTCACGTTTGCGCCAAGGGTGAGGTAACGGTAAAAAGGGTACCTTTCGTTGCCGGATACTGTGCGGGTAACTTCAGGGTCCCAGCCGTCATGTATATAGGTTTTCTCCCACAGGTCGCTGCCCGAAAAATAAATCCGGAGGCCTTTTATGGCATGGGTATGGGCAAGCAGGCTTTTAGGTATGGTATAGCCAAGCACCACATTTTTAAGCCGTACATAAGCGCCGTTTTGCACACGCCATGTTGACGGCTGATAATTATAGTTGTTGATACCATTGTTTTGTGCCGAATGCAGGTTTGGATAATAAGCATCCGGATTTTCGGGCGACCATACATTGCCCAGGTATGAAGTTGTTTGACCCTGGAAAATGGACAGGAAAGGCACGCTGAAATTTGCTGATGACCCGGTGCGGAGCACGGCCCGTTTACCAACTCCCTGCAAAATGGAGTAGAAATCAAATCCATTCCACTGCAAACCAAAGTTAAACCCAAAACTGTACCTTGGGTTATCCGATCCAAGATAAACAAGGTCGCCCTTATCGGCTGCGGTGCCTCCTATACTAAGTTTACCATCGCCATTAACATCCACAAACTTATTATCGCCGGGGCGCAGACCGCTCACCTGGCCGGCAGGGTTGGCAAGCGCCGACGGAATTGGAAGGCCTACGTTATTAGTGCTTCCGGCCGGCGCGTATTGGGCGTTATAAGCATCAACTTCTGCCTGGGTTTGGAGTTTGCCGCCATATTTTAGGCCGAAATACGATCCCAGGGGATACCCTTCCACAACATTATTATACCCTGGCCCAATAACATTTGCCCCGCCATAATGAACAACCTTATTTCGGTTATCGGTAATTGTACCGCTAACCGAGTAGGTTAGTTTGCCAATGTTTGACCGCCAGGTAAGACTGCCCTCATAACCCCAGGTATGTAACGTTCCGATGTTTTGTTTTGGCGCGTTAGCACCAAGTACGCCCGGATACAGCTGGTTAAGCAGCATGTTATTGTTTTCATTTCTGTAAATGTCAAAAGAACCCGAAAGGTGGTCGTTTAAAATGCCAAAATCCAATGCCAAATTCTTTTTAATTACCGTTTCCCAGGTCCTGTTGAGGGAAACCAGGTCTCCGGTAGTAGTTACAGAGGTCGCCAGATTTGAGCCAAGTAACGCGCCGCCGGTATTCACGTTAAGCGATTGCAGGTAATCATAATTCCCAATCACGCTCTGGGCACCAGTGGTTCCATAACTTGCCCGCAGTTTAAGGTTTGAGAATATGTTAAGGTTTTTGACAAGTGATTCTTCGGATATCAGCCATGAGGCCAGTACCGACCCAAATAATTTCCACCTTTTGTAGTCAATAAATTTTGATGAGCCATCGTACCGGCCCTGCACCTCCAGGTTATATTTGCTATTGTAGGTATAAGTTGCCCGACCGTAGTAAGAGCCCAGTGCAAGATGGTTCTGGATTTCGCCATTGGTTACAAAACCCGCGGTGCCACTGGTAACGCCCGTTCCTAACGACGGGATGTCGTCACTGCCCAGGTTATAGGTACGCGTGGTAAAATAATTGTACTCATCGCGTTCATAGGAGCTTCCGAGCATTAGCCCAACCGCATGAACCTTGTTAAACACGTTATCGTACGATACCCGGCCTGCCAGGTTATAAAACGGTTCGGTAATATTACTACGGTTATAAAAGGTATTGCTTCCGCCGCTTCCGCCTGCTATAGGGTTTGTTTGTATTAACAGGTTACCGGCATAGTTATAAAACTGAACCTGCTTTTGCTGTATCCTGCTGTCCTGGTACCATACATGATAACCGGTGACCGCGGTAAATGTAAGGTGTTTGGCAAAATTGTAGGTAAACGTTGAATTTAACAGGGCCCTGCTGTTCGATTCTTTATTATCACCGCCATATTTAAGCAGTGCCGGGGCACTGTAAACGGTTCCCCAGGCGTAGGGTTGTCCTTTTGAAGTAAAAGCGGGCAAGCCAGGCTGGCCGTAATTGCTTAGCGCACTGTAACCGCCGTAGCTATATAGCGTAGGCTGCTGTATATTATTCCTTTCAAGGGATATATTGGTTTCCAGGTTTACCCTATCGCTAAATTTGTAGCTATGGTTTAAACGGAGGTTATAGCGCTGGTTTCCATTTAGTCCCCATTTTAACTGGCTTCCATCGTTAAGGTACCCTAAAGATACCCTGTAGCCGCCACGATCGCCCGAGCCCGAAAAGCTCAGGTCCTGCTGGGTTGATGTGGCATTGCCCCATAACATTTTTTGCATGTTGGTATCAAAAAAGGTAAAGTCCTTAACATCGCCAAATGATGGCAGCGGTGTACCGTTATATAAAACGCCATTGGCCGAACCGGCATAACCTGGTAATTTGGTGATATCGATATAAAGGGAATCAGGTGGATGGGTGGCCAGGTCGGCCAGTTGATACCAAAGATAGCTGGTAGGGGCCACGCCATAGTTATCGTTGGTTAAGGCCTCTTTTAAACTTTGGCCCCATTGTCGGTTATTGATCAGGATAGGCTGAAGGCCAAGCCGCTTTTGCGATATAGTGGAAAGATATTGTACATCCATTTTACCTGATTTGGCTTTTTTGGTGGTGATAAGCACTACACCAAAGGCCGCGCGTGCACCGTAAATGGATGCAGCTGCATCTTTCAGGAAAGATATATTGTCAATATCATTCGGATTGATGGAGTTCAGTTCGGCATTGTTAACCAGCGCTACACCATCCAGCACAATAAGCGGATCCTGATTGTTGACAGATGTGGCCCCGCGGATCTGGAAGTTCCAGTTTTCGCGGCCGGGCTGGGCAGATGTGCGGGTAACCACAACACCGGGAACCTGGCCCTGTAACGACTCGAGCGGGTTATTGATAGGCCCCCTGTCCTGGAAAGCCTTCGCGGATACGGTGGCAACAGCGCCGGAAACGGTAGCACGTTTTTGCTGACCATAGGCTACCACAACCACCTCTTCCAGGCCTTTGTTTGATGGCTCCAGTTTGATGATCATTGGCTTATCAAAATCGGCGGCCACGGTAACTGATGTATAGCCAATGCTCTTGAACTGCAACGATGCATTTGCCGGAACTATGATTTTAAAAGTCCCGTTCAAATCGGCCGCTACCCCGTTAGAAGTGCCTACAGCCAGTACAGTAGCCCCTATAACGGCTTCGCCGGTACTGACATCAATAATTTTACCGGTAACGGCCTTGTTCTGGGCCGATGCTGTTGTCCAGCAGGCAATTAACACAAGTACAGCAAACAGCCGTAGTATCCGGTGTCTTGTTTCGTAAAAAACATTCATAAAGTGTTGGTTTTAATGTTCATAATTTTAATTTGTATTGGGTTTCAGCTATTTAATCATTGGTTTATTTTTATTGCCCGGGCTATTAATTAGTGTAGTAAAGACATTGAAATCCCGGTTGGATACTCATTTTATTACCAGTTTTTTTTCAATTACACCATAAATTTCATTGGAGCGCCAGGGCGTTGAAATTGCGCGGGCATCAGCAAAAAAAAGTTACACTAAAAATCCTTTGAACCGGAACACATTGCATGGACAGGGAAGGATTGCACGAAATTCTTAACTGGAAATGATGACGATTTAACCCCCAAAGTCATGCTGAACTTGTTTCAGCACCCCACGTGCAAGGTGTACAGCATGTCGGCTACCGTAGTGTGGGATCCTGAAACAAGTTCCATTAGACTTGCATATAAATTAATTAACAAATGATTGTTGATAATTTTGGCATGTTGACATGTGGAAAAGATAGCTGATAGTTATATAT
>Ga0307515_10001914_pt1 | contig 46165 bp, 8 predicted proteins | sample 17_EM_MG_FD_194513 | JGI IMG/M metagenome (GOLD analysis project Ga0307515, IMG submission 194513) | Populus trichocarpa ectomycorrhiza microbial communities from riparian zone in the Pacific Northwest, United States - 17_EM | ecosystem: Host-associated > Plants > Roots > Unclassified | place... | reverse complement strand
CGGGCAAGGTGAGCAGCAGATCCTGCCCTTGGCGTTCAATGCGCAGCTTGACAGGCGCCTGCAGGGTCTGCGCCTCCATCAGTTGGAACCGCATGCCCGACTGTGCGCGCAGCACCAGTGGCTTGCCATCGTGCCCTGCCCCGGCTCGAAAGGTATGAGGCTGTTGCGCCTGCCCGAACTGGACGAGCCGGAGGGAATACGAAGAATTCATGACAAGCGCCTAGCAAATTGGATGAGGGGCGATTCAGATGTCGTGGCCAGATAGGACACGGTCGCGCAGCGCCCCGGCTGCATTTTTTAGCCAAATTTTATCTGGCATCCCATGGGTCTGAGCCGGACCGCAATGGCCGAGTCGATCCCCGCATCGCGGCGAGACTTCCAGCACGAAAAATCATCCGCTCACGCCGGTGATGTGCAACTTGCAGCGTATGCCTCCAGGCAGGGTCTGCCGTCCATTGGGCAATTCAAGGTGAACCCCGAAAGTCCCCGCAGCCGAGTCGATGACGCGGTCCACTGTCTTGATGCGAGAAACGATCTGCGCCTGTGCACCGATATTGAACGGTGCCTCGGGCAATACCACTGCAGCGCTGCCGACATGCACCTGTGGGAAATAACGATAGGGCACGATGGAGCGCACCGCCAAGGGATTCGTCTGGGCGATTTTTAAAATGGGTTTCTTGCCGTCGCCGCTGTCCACCAAGGCCCCTGGAAACAGAAACTGGTCCATCACCACGCCATCAAAGGGGCTGCGGATGGTGCGTCGGTGCAGTTGGTCATAGGCCTGCCTTGCCTCCAGCCTGGACAGTTCTGAGTTTTCCCTGGCAGCGAGCAACTCGGTCTGGGCCTGCTTGTGTTCAGCCGCCGCATCGTCACGCGCCTGCGCCGAGACGAACTCCTCCTGGAAAAGCTCCTCCATGCGACGGGCCTTGGCCTGGCTGGCCGCCACCTTGGCCTCAGCCTGAGCCAGCGTGCCGGTGGTCTGCGCCTTGTACTGCGCGGTGGCCGCTGCGCTGCTTTCAACGCTGGACTCGATCGTCACCAGCAGATCACCCCTGCGCACGGTCTGGCCACGCGTGACGTGCACCTTCTCCAGCAGACCCACCACCGGGCTGCGCACCTCCACCGTCTGCACCGGCTCAATGATGCAGTCGAAGTCAGCCGCCCCTGCGGCCGCCCACCACGCCCCAAGCACGCCCAGGGTCAGGCAGCGGTGCAAGCCCCAATTTTTCATGGATCGTTTCTTCGCATTCATGTCAGCCTTCCAGCAAATCCCAAGGTGCGGTGGAGTTCTCTGTCCTGCTTGAGCGTTTGCATGCGTGCGCGCAGCGCCTGGGCCTCAGCGCGCGATTGAGCGTGGGCCACCAACCAGCGCAACAGCCAACGCTGCGGCCGGCCGCGCCCGGCCGACAGCAGGCGCCGCTGCCAAGCTGGCAGTGGCTTGAAGATGCCATCCGCACTGCAGACAATGGCCCTTGCCGTCCCGGTGTCACCTTGACGGCCCGCCCTCCCGAAGAGCTGCCTGTCCACGCGAGGCGATTCATGGAATTCGGTCAGGATGACGTGCAATCCACCAGCCTCGCGGGCCGCTGGAGTCAGCTTGATATCGGTACCTCGCCCAGCCATGTTGGTGGCGATGGTGATACGACCTAGCTGCCCGGCCTCGGCCACGATGCTTGCCTCCTCAGCGTCCTGTCGCGCGTTGAGCACCACATGGGCCAAGCCCAGGCTCTCGAACTCTCGCACCACGCGCTCCGAAGCCTCGACGCTGCGCGTGCCCACCAGCACAGGCTGGCCGCGCAGTGCAGCTGCCTGCGCGTCTCGCGCCACGGCCTGCCAGCGCGCATCATTGTTGGACCAAAGCTGATCGGGCAGGCGCTGCCGGCGCGAAGGCCGGTTCGGTGGGATACGGCTGACACCGAGTCCATAAACCCGCCGCATCTCGCGGGCTGATTCGGCGGCCGTCCCGGTGAGACCGGACAACAGGTAGTAGCGGCGAAAGAAGCGCTGAAAGGTCATGCGCGCCAGCGTGTCGCGGCCTTGAGTGGTCTCCAGCTCTTCCTTGACTTCTATGAGTTGGTGCAAGCCTTGTTCCCACGAACGGTCGGCCATCACACGCCCGGTGGATTCGTCAACGATCTGCACCTTGCCTTCGGCGATGATGTAGTGCTGATCAAGCTGAAACAGATGCAGCGCCGAGAGCGCCTGGCGCAGGATGATTTCGCGCCAGGAGCGCGACGACCAGACTCTGGCCACACCCTCGGGCAGGGGCGCGCAGGCCGCCAAGGCAGCGGGCATCAGGTCTACCTGACGCTGTACGGTGATGCGAAAGTGCGTGCCAAGCTCCAGGCTTCGCGCCTGGGCGATGGCCCAGTGCAGCAGCTCGCTTTCGTGCAAGCCGGGTGACTCGCGCGAAAGAATCATTGGCGTGCGAGCTTCATCAATCAGCACGCTGTCGGCCTCGTCGACGATCGCGAAATGCAGCGCAGGCAACAAAGGCGGCCGCCCATGCCCCTCACCCAACTCGACGCCGAGCTGCTGCAAATGGCTGACGCGGGCTGGCAGCAGCCCGTGCCCTGCCAGGCGATCCTTGAGATAGTCGAAGACCAACTCCTTGCCCGCCACATAGCAGATTGGATGACGATAAGCCGGTCGCCGCTCATCATCTTCCATGCCGCCGATGACGAAGCCCGCCGACAGGCCGAAGTAGCTGAACAGGGGCCGCATCTCTTCGCAGTCGCGCTTAGCCAGATAGTCATTGGTGCTGACCACATGCACGGCTGCGCCCGTGGCGGACATGGCGGTGGCAGCCATCGCCGCCACCAAGGTCTTGCCCTCGCCGGTGTTCATCTCGGCGAGCCGCCCACTGAGCAACACCTCGGCCCCGGCGATCTGCACTGGGTGCGGCCTGAAGCCGAAGCAGCGCAGGCAAGCCTCGCCAATGCAGGCCATGACCCTCGCGAGCGGGGAATGGGCCTGCACGCAGAGACGGTCCAACTCTGCCATGGCCTGCACAGCCGCGGTGAATTGCAGCCGCAAATCGGCATCGCCCAAAGCCTGCAGCGACTGGCCTGCTTGCGCCACCGCGGCGCCCATGCGCTGCGCAGACGACACCGCCACACGCCGCACAGAGAAATAGGCAGCAGCGCTGGCGGCCAGACGTTCTATCCACTCATCGCCGCCATGGGTGCGCTCATCGCGCAGGGTGTCCGAGCGCCGGAAGCCAGCCCCGGCCAGACGACGCGGCAAAGTGCCATCGAAGCGAAAGGACTCGGCCCTCATCACAGCTCCATCCGCGCAAGGAACAACTGGCGCAGCCGCAATAGCCACTGCCATCCCAGCGGCGTTGGCCCCAGATCGAAGCGAACCTGGCATCGGCTGCCGAAGACCAGGCCCTGGTTCTGCGGGGTACGCTCCAGCAGCAGCTCGAGATCGAAAACCCGGTGCAGCGGCTTGATGCCTTGCGAATCCTGTGGATCGACCGCGATCTCACCCCCCCCGGATGTTCCGAGCGCTGGCGAAACCAATTGCTGCTCCCCGCCGCTCAGGGCTCGGTGAAGGCGGGCAGCAATGGCCGCCTGGTATGGCAAGCGCACCTCGGCACGGATGTCATCGGCTCGCGCACGCTGAGCGATCAGGTCCATGTCCTCTTGCGTCACCGCCACGCGCACCCGATCACTGGGTCGGTCCAGCACATAGCCCAGCACCTCGCCGCGCTTGACGTAACGGCCCGTAAGTGAGGTGGGGCCCTGGGGCAACCAGGCTCCATCAGCCGCTGCGGCAAGACGCAATTCCTGGTAGCGCCGCAACTGCTCCTGCCACTTGGCACGCCGTCCTTCGAGCTCGGCGCGAAGATTCTGCGCCTTGACCTGATCGTCCACCTCAGCCTGGCGCAGCTGGGCTTCGACCAGCGCCATCTCGGCGGCAGCCACCGCCAGGTCAGAGGCAATGGGCATGCTGTCGAGCTGCAGCAGGGGCTGGCCGCGCCGCACCGCTTGACCTGCTGCGGGTCTGGCTTCGCCCTCGTCCGCCATGCCTTCCACATGGGCGCTCACCGGCGCGCGCACCAGCGCCTCGTCCGGCATCCACAGCACCCCCTGGTGCACGGCATAGAAGGGCAATGGCACCGCGAAAAGCAGCACGCTCACGAGCGCAAGCAGCAGCAACAAGCGACGCTGCGCCCAGTCGCGTCGGCTGGCCAGGGCGGCACTCTCTCGGACGTGCTTCCAGGCACGCCACATCGGTCTCGCCAAACTGCTCCAGGCCCCTGCGATGGCCAGGACCGCGCCCACCCAAAAGTACTGCCCGGCAATGAACCAGATCAGACCGATCGAGACACTGAGTCGATACAGCGGCGCGATGCCGCCGTAAACCAGCAGCCACCAGCGCTCTGCATGCGCCCCCACGGGCTCGTGTGCCTCGGGCGAACCCAACAGGTAGCGGTCGACCAGATAGGTCCAATACTGGGCGCAACGCTGTGTCAAGTTGGGAATCTCGATGATGTCGCTGAGCGCGTAGTAACCGTCATAACGCATCAGCGGATTGCCGTTGACCACCAGCGTGGAGAACCCGGCAATGAGCACCACGTTGTAGGCCACCGCTGTGACCGCGCCCGACTGGGCATTCAGCCAGACGTAGAGCGCCAGTGCGCCGAGCACCAGCTCAGCCATGATGCCCGCTACCGCAACCCCCGCACGCTGCCATTTGGACTCAAAGCGGTAGGACGAAGTGGCGTCCACATAAGGCACCGGCGTGAACATGATGAACATCACGCCGATCTCGCGCACCGTACCACCCCAAACCTTGACCGCCAGGCCATGAGCACACTCATGCACGGCCTTGGCCAGCGGATACACCAGCCACAGCACAACCAGATTGCTGGTCGAGAGTACGCGGTCGGACAGGTTCTGGGTCAGGGCGTCCCAGTGCTGCCACGCCAAGGCCACCGCCGGGGTGACCAGCACCAGCCAGAGGGCAAAGGCTGGCCAGGAAAAGATTCGGCGCGCCAACTGCACATGGCGCTCGAACCAAGCATCCGGAAACAGCAGCGGCAGCTTGATGCTCATGGGGTTGAGCCAGCTCTGGCGCAACTCCGCGCGGCGCTGCCGGCGATACCGCTCGAACACCTCTTGGGCGTCGGGCGAAACCTGGGACTGCAGCAGATCATTGCTGTGCAGCGAACCCAAAAGCTGCACCAGTTCGTGCTGCGTGATGGCCGCGCGGTGTTCATCGTTCCCACCCAGGGTCACGGCCTCGGTCCAGACCTCGTCGAGCGTGCGCCTGCCGTCCAGCAAGGACACCACCTCCCACACGGGCAAGGACAGGCGGTGAAAACGCCCGGTCAGCGCATCCTGCAGCAACACCCATGTGTGGCCGCGCAGCCTGCGAAACAGCGGTTTGACGCCCTCGCGCAAACGCGGGCGCAGAAAGCGCACGGCATGCCAATGCTCAGAGAACAGCGTTGCCAAGGCTCACCACCAGGTCCACCACTTCATGCGCAACCAGTCGATAGAGCTGCGCGTCCAGATCGTCAGCAAATTGGCGCGGCCCACCGTGATCTTGCCCACCCCCTGCATGCCGGGGCTGAGCGCCGGCACCGGGCCCAGCCAGTCGGCCTCAACCCGGAAGCCGTTGCTGCCTTCCTGGACACTGGCCGTGGCGGTGACCAAGCTGACCCGGAACGAGTAAGTCTGCTGGGGTGCGCCAGTCAAGCGCAATTCACCAGGCAGCCCTGCACGAATGCGGACGATGTCGTGGTCGGCCACGTGCAGCACAACACGGTACTGATCAACCGCTGCGATCTCGAACAGTTGCTTGCCGACTTCCAAGGGCGCACCGAGCTGCTGATCCCAGTCGCCACTGACCACCAGACCATCAAGCGGCGAGAGAACCTCCGCCCGGGCCAGCTTGTTCTCAACCAGGCCCAGCTGGGCCTGGGCCTGTTGAACCTGTGCAGCCGCCTGCGCCACCGCTGGGGCATCGTGCTCAGCCATCGCCTGACGCAGCTTGCCGCTGGCTTGCTCGCGGTCGCTCAGACATTTCGCTTGCTCAACCTTGAGCTCGCGCGTCTCCATGTCCAGCAAGTGCTGGCCTTTGTGCACGCGTTCGCCGGGACGTGCCCGCACCTTGGCGACAAAGCCATCGAACGGCACGGTCACCAGCTGGCGCGTCTGCCCCTCAATGGCCAGTGGCGCCGTAACTCGCTCGTCAAAGGGCACACCCAGCAACAGCACGGCCGACAACAGGCCGCCCACTGCTGCGAGCTTCCAGCGCAGGTGACCTTGCTCACCATCGCGGCCAAGCTGACGCACAGCGCGGACCGATGCATCCCAGCCATGCTGCCAAAGCGCACGCTCGGCCAAGCGCCACTGGCGCAGCAGCGGCTCCGCCAGCGACAGGCTGCTGCGCAGCACGCGCAGCAGTTCGTCGCTCGAGGCCACCGCCTCGCCATGCGCCACCAACACCGCAGTGGCCCGCCCTTGGGCCATGACCGGCAGCGCCCACCATCCAGGGCCTTGCACCTCGGACAGAGCGACCAGCGCACGGCTGGCTTGCTCGGTAGCCTCCAGCACGGCGGGCGCCGCCTTCTGTGCCCAGGCCGTGTCAGACCCTACCCACCACCGAGGCGTGGTACCACGCACCTCGAACAGCGCCAGGCTCACGGCCACCGTGTCGGCGCTGCCGCCGGCTGCCAGTTCACGCGCCCAGGCGGCGGTTCGATTCACCCACTCCTGTGCCGCCGCATGCGCGCGGTCTTGCGAAGACACGTGCCCCAGCACCTCAAGCAGGCGTGCCGTGCGCAACAGCGCCGTGTGATGGTGCTCAGTCAGCGACCATTGCAGGCTCGCCAGGGCCAACAGAACCGCTTGCACGATGCGCTCGCTGTGGGGGGGCGGCAAGCACAAGCCGACGATGGCCGACTGCCCCTGACCATACTGGATGCGTGCCGCCATCACCAGGTGACCAGCACCATCCTTGGCATCCATGGCAAGCCGGCATCGCTCCAGCGCCACGGGTTGTTCAGCGGTGACCCTCATCCGCACTGCGGGCCACAATGCCGCCAGGGCCTCGCCCAACGCCGGCGGAAACGGCAGCGTGGCTTGGCCTGCGTCACCCTGCAAAGCGACTGCTGTGCATGGCGTACCCGCCGCTTCCAGCCTTTGGCGCCAAGCCTGCAGCATGGGCGCCAGGGTTTCGTCTGCAGCCTGTGCGGTGAGGTCCCCAACCTGCTGGTCGTCTGGTACCTCGCTCACGGCACACCCAGCGGCGCATTGGCGCCTTCGCGATCCTCGGGTCGCGTGGCGCCTATGGGCTGCAGCTTCAACTGCGGCAGCTCCCTCGGGTGCAGGATCTCGTTGGACAACTCCATGGGCTTGTCCAAGGGCGTGAGCAAGACATCCAGGCGCTCCAGCTCAATTTCGTCCAGCTGACCCGCCGCCCCCTTGAGCTTGAGATAGGCCAACCAGGCGTCATAGCGGGCCTTGGACAAATCACGCTGTGCCTCGAACAACTTGGACTGGGCGGCCAGCACCTCGGAATTGACCTTCATGCCCACCTCATAACCGCGCTGGTTGGCGCGCAGGGCCACCACCTGCGAGTTCACGGCAGTGGTCAAGCCCTTGGCCTGGCTGATGGCACTGAGCGCGGCCGAGAAGTTCTGCCGCACATTCACCGCCAGGGCGCGGCGCGCACTTTCCAGATCGGCCTGAGCCTTTTGCTGCAAGGCCAGCGATTCGCGCTGCTTGCTGTGCATGGCACCTGAAGCATAGAGCGGTATGGTCAGCGTCACGCCCATCTGGATCTGCTCGGCAACGCGCTTCTGCGTGCTGGTAACCGAACCGGTTTCCGAGGTCCTGGTGTAGCCATAGGAGGCATCCAGCGTGGGCGCATGAGCCATGTCAGCCTTGCGCGTCTCCTGCCGAGCCGCCTCAAGAGCCCATTGCGCCTGCCGCAGCGCCGGGCTCGCGCTGTGGGCGTCCGCCATCCATTCCGGCAAGCCTGCCGGGTCAAGGCTGGGCACGGCATCGCTTTTGAGCTCGCGGCCCAGGAGTTCTGGCGCTTCCCGCCCCACCAAATCAAGGAATAGCTCATGCCTCAGCGACAAATCTGCCTGCGCTGCCGTCACCTGTGCCGCCACCATATCGGCCTTGGCCTGCGCGTCACGAACGTCAGTAATGGCCACCGTCCCCACCGTGAAACTGCGCTTGGCCTGGGCCATCTGAGCAGCGGTGGATTCCTGCTCGCCCTGAAGATAGCGCAGCGTGTCGCGCGCCTTGAGCAACTCGAACGTTGCTTCAACGAAGCGCTGCAGAGATTCGATGCGCGTCTGTTCCGCCTGCACGCGGGCCTGCTCGCTTTGCGCCTTGGCCTGCTGCAACTGTGCCGTCAAGACAGGCTTGTAGATCGGCTGATTGAACTGCAGCGCTGCCTGGCGGGTGTTGAAATTCCGGGGATCCGGCGTGATGCCGTTGGTGGGCTCGTAGTACTGCGAGCGACCGCTGCTGAGCGTGAGATTGGCCGTCACCCCGAAAGCAGCGCGAGCCTGGTCCTCGCGCTCCCGGGTGGCCTGATGCTGCGCCCGCGCGCTGGCCAGCGTCGGGTCAGCCGCATCGGCCCACCGATATAGCTCCAGCAGCGATTGCGCCTGGGCCGCGCCGCCATGAATCAAGGCGGCGCAGATGGCTGCCAACACCCGGCCGGTACACCAGTGAAATGAACGGTTGAACACGGTCACGAGTTGGATGCGCGACGCTACTGACCAAAGAGGAAGCGATCCAAACCGTATGGTCTCGTGGGGTCGAAATCTGCCAGTCCGTACCTGCCATATCGGCCGCGGTGGTTCGAGGTGCGCCTGACGCCGGACCTCGTCTCAGTCAGCGTAGCGCGCGAGGTCAAGTAGTCGATCTCGACGGTCTGGTCGTCGGTCGCGTCGCAGGCATCGGCATGTTCGCGACTCAACCTGGAAAGCCGCCATTCACTGGATTGCCGGGTGAAGGTGTAGCGGACTGCGTTGACGGCGCAGACGCTTCTGGAATTGAACTGCAGCACGAACTGTCCCGGCGCCGGGACATCGACGATCTCGAAGCCGTTGCGACCGCCACCCTCCAGAAAGGCGAATGCGCGCGACTGGCTATCAAGCCGCAGCTTCCCATCCTGCGTACGCATCAGCACGAACACCTGAGCATGCCTGGGGTGAGCATCGTCGCTCGGCGGGTCCATGACCACGCCCACCCAGTCGATGAGTCCGTCGCCATCAAGATCGGCCTCTGCCGCGACCGCGTCGGCCACCGAACTCCGTCCTTGCGTCGCCTGTGCGAGAAACTCGTCAAGGCTAGCAAAGCTGCCATGCTCCGCAGCGAACGCCGAAAGGACCGACGCACTCAGCAACGCCCCGCAAAGCGCATGGGGCACCTGCCATTTCCCATAGCCGTGTTGTTTGCGTCCTTGGTGTTTGGCTGGAACTGCAGTGCCACATGCATGACACTGCCCGCAAGAGCACAGATCGTCGTCGTGACCACCGCCCCTCCACCACATCGTCCGCGCTTTGCTCATCCGACATTCCCCATCAACTGCGCCCACTGCGCCTGCGCCGCCCGCTGGAGTTCCGCCAGCCAGTCATCGCCAAGCGCCTGCGCGCGCGCCTTGTCGACCACCTCTTCTTCCTCCCAGGTGCGTAGCACGTTCGGCGCCGAAGTGAACGCCAGGGCGCCGGTCGCGCTCGCCAGCGGGGTGCCAACGATGATCTGCTGCGACGGCACGGTCCAGAGGCCCGGTGTGCACGACGACGTTGTCGTGCCGGTGGCCAGCGTCACGTACGGATTGATGCCCAGCGGTGGCGTCGCGGCCGTGCCGCTCAACACCTGCACCGTCAGCACCTGGCTCGCGCTCGCGGTCGACCCATTGCTCTCCGTGGCGGTGGCCCGCACGGTGAGCTGCAGTGTGCCGGTGAAGCAATCGGGCGGCGTCAGGCTCAGCCTTGCAAGGTTCCAGCCCGTCAGGTCCAGCCCGCCCGCTGACTGCAGCGTGACCGAGCGCACGCCATCGCTGAGGGCGGTGCCGGCCGGCAGGCTGAGCAGCTCGACCTTCAAGGTCTCCGAGCCGTCGGTGTCGCTCAGGCGCGCATCGATGATCGGCAGCGCGATGCTGGCTCCCTCGATGCCGTAGACCTTGTTGTTGCCGGTGGGCAGCGTCTCGACAAGGCGGATATCGTCGACCATCGCGCCCCGGCCGTTGTTGGCCGTGTTGCCGCCTTCGATCTGAATGCGCACGCTGCGCTCATGGCCGTTGCCGGCGAACTGGAAGCTGAGCGCCTGCCAGTTCAGTGCGCTGAGGCTGCTGGTGTTGGCGTAGGTCGCCACCAGCTGCCCGTCGACGTAGACGCCGACCCGGGTGTTGGCCTCGGGCAGGCCCAGCGCACCGGCATAGTCGAAGCTCAGCGTGTAGATCGCACCGTCGATGGTGCCCACACCGCGCTCGATACCCAGTGTCTGCTGGCCTTGGCCGGCACCGTTGTTCAGGTGCAGCCAGTTGCGGCCGTCACCGGCCGCGGCTTGCACGGTGATGAGCTGGCCGGCGGTGTTGCGCATCTTGTCGCCGCTGCTCCAGACCTCGAATGCGGTCTGCTTGCCGATGGCCGCGGTCAGCACACTCCAGCCTTCCAGAGTGCGGCCAGGCGCGCCCGCCACCAGCGTGAAGGTGCTGTTGCGGTCGGCCACGCTCTCCCAACTGGTGGTAAACAGCTCGCGGCTGGCGCTCACGTCGCGCGCGGTCAGCGTGAGCACCGGCACATCGGCCACGGCCACAACCTGCACGTCGAGCTGCTTGGTCACCGTGGCGCGGCCTCCGGTGGCGGTCTCGATCGCGGTGGCTTGCACCTGCAGACTGAGCGCGCCGCTGTAGTCGGCCGGCGGCTTCAGCATGAGTGCGGCCGTGTTCCATCCGGTGAGGTTGGCCACGAGCGCACTCTCGGTCACCGTGAAGCTGCGCACCCCGTCGCCGAGCGTGCTGCCCACGGGCAGACCCGTGAGCGTAAGCACCAGGGTCTCGGAGCCGTCGGTGTCGGCCAGTGCGGCGGTGATGCCTTGCAGCGGGATGAGCGTGTCTTCTGCGCCGCGGTTGACTCGCGTCGTCTCGCTCAGCGCGATGTCGTCGATCATCGTGCCGCGGCCACCCGAGTTCGTCTTCGTGGCTTCGGTGACGATGCGCACGGTCTGCGCACCGCCACTGCCGGTGAAGGTGTAGTTCAAGGTCTGCCAGGCCAGCGAGCTGGTCGGGCTGGTGGGGCTGATGTCGGCCAGCTTCACGCCATCGACATAGACGCCGACGCGGGTGTAGGCGCTGCTGAAGCCGAGCCGGCCGGCCACGTCGAAGCTGAGCGTGTAGCTGGCGCCGGCCACGGTTTGCACGCTGCGCTGGATGCCCAGGGTCTGGTGCTGGCCGCCGCCGGCGTCGTTGAGCTCAAGCCACTGGCTGCCGTCGCCGGCCATGGCACTGACGCTGCGCAGGTTGTTGCTGGCGTCGGCCATGCGGTCGCCGCTGTGCCAGATCTCGAAGCCGTCGTTGCCTCCGCAGCTGGGGTCCGGCGCGGTGACCAGGGTCCAGCCGTCGAAGACGTTCTGCGCCACCAGGGTGGAAGTCGAGTCGGGGTTGGGTGCTGCCTCCCAGCCGGTGCGGAACAGCTCGCGGGTGCTGCTGTTGGCGCCGGTGAAGTCGAGCGTCGGCGCATCAGCCAGCGCTGCGATGTCGAGTGTGACGAAGGCCTCGGCGCTGCCCTGCTGGCCGTCGCTTGCGACATAGCCGAAGCGGGTGTAGTGCTCGTGCCGGTTGCCGTAGCCGCTGTGTGTGTAGCCCTCGCCGCCCGACGCATTGGCTTCGGGCACGAAGCGCAGCCAGCCGGCTTCGATGTCGGCTCGGCTGAATCCGTCACCGACGACCACGTCGAGCCAGTCGCCACTTGCCGTCAGGTGTTGCAGCACACCCTCGTCCGGCAGCGCGGTGACGCGAATACGCAGGGCATCGCCGTCGGCGTCAGTGACATCGAAGTCGTTCCATTGCAGCAGCAGCGCGGTGTCTTCGTCCCCGACCACGAGGCTACCGGCCGCAACCGGTGCATCGTTGACCGTATCGATCGTGATGCTCACGGTGGCGATGTTCGCCTCGGCCTGGCCGTCGCTGACGCGGTAGGTGAAGCTGTCCGTGCCATGGTAGTCAGCATCGGGCCTGTAGGTGAAGCTGCCATCGGCGTTGACGGTCAGGCTGCCATGGGACGGGCCGCTTGCCAGGGTTGCGGAAAGCGCGTCGCCGTCGACGTCGGCCGCAGCGGCCAGCGGATCGATCATCAGGCTGCCGTCCTCTTCCATCTGTACCGAGCGGTCGGCCAGCGTGGGAGCGTCGTTCACCGGGGTGACGATGAGGCTCAGCGTGGCCTCGTTGGACTCGAGTTCCTCGTCGCGCAGGCGGAAGCGGATCGCATCGGCGCCGTGGTAGTTGGCCTGCGGCACGTAGGTGTAGGTGCCGTCGGCGTTGCGCGTGAGAGCACCTTGGCCCGGACCGGCGACGATCACCGTGTCGAGCGTCGCGCTGTCCACATCCAGCCCGAACGTGCGCAGGTCGATCAAGATGCTGCCGTCTTCGGCCAGCGTGACGCTGGCGTCGTGCGCCACCGGGGCGTCGTTGACCGACGTGACAGTCAGGCTGACCGTCGCGAGGTTCGAGTCGGCCTGCCCGTCGTTCACCCGATAGCTGAAGCTGTCGCTGCCGAAGTAGTCGTTTGCCGGCCGGTAGCTGAAGCTGCCGTCGAGGTTGACGCTCAGCGTGCCGTGAGCCGGGCCGTCAACGATGGTGGCCGTCAACGGATTGCCGTCAACGTCACTCGCGCTCGCCAGCGGGTTGATGGCGAGGCCTGTGTCCTCGGCCAGCATGAGCACCCGGTCGACGAGCACCGGAGCGTCATTGACCTGCGCGATGCTGAGGTTGACCGTCGCGACGTTGGAGTCGAGCTGGCCATCGTTGACACGGTAGGTGAAGCTGTCGGTGCCGTTGAAGTTGGCGGCAGGCGTGTAGCTGAAGCTGCCGTCGGCGTTGGTGATGAGCGTGCCGTGCGTTGGGCCGGCGACGATGCGGGCGGCGAGTGCATCGCCATCCACATCTCCTGCCGTGGCAAGCGGGTTGACGGCGAGCGAGCCGTCTTCCGCGAGCGTGAGCGCTTGATCGGCGAGCACCGGCGCATCGTTCACCGCAGCAACCTGCAGCGTGAGTACGGCCTCGTTCGACACGAGCTTGCCGTCGCTGAGCTGGTAGCGCAGCGTGTCGGTGCCGTTGAAGTTGGCTCTCGGGGTGTAGAGCCAGCTGCCGTCGGCCTGAACGCTGAGCGTGCCGTGGGCGGGCTCGGTGATGACGATGCCGATCAGGGCATCGCCTTCGGCATCCGCCCCCAGGCTGGCCGGGGTGATGCGCAGGCTGCCGTCCTCCAGCAGTTGCAGCGTGGCATCAAGAGCCATCGGTGCGGTGTTGGCGGCGAGCACGGTGAACTGAACGGTGACCGGGGCGGACACCGACTCACCGTCGCTAACCACGTAGCTGAGGCTGTCTGTGCCGGTGTAGCTCACATCGGGCGTGTAGCTCAGGCTGCCATCGGCGTTGGTGGCGAGGCTTCCGTGGGCGGGGGTGGTCACGATCTGCACCGAGAGCGCCGAGCCTTCGGCATCGATCGCGCCATTCAGCGGATCGAAAGCCCACGGCTTGCCGGCCGGGATGGTCGCGCTGCTGCTGGCGGGTGCGACCGGGGCATCGTTGACCGGGCGCACGCTCAATTGCACGGTGGCGGTGTTGGAGCCGTGGCCCGCGGCGTCGATGAATCGATAGCTGAAGCTGTCGGCACCGAAGTAGTTGGCTTCGGGCTGGTAGCTGAAGCTGCCGTCATCGGCGAGGGTGAGCGTGCCGTGAACGGGGCCGGTGACAACTTGCACGGTGGCGATAGCGGCATCGCCCAGCGCCAGATCGTTGGTCAGCACGTTGCCGGTGGCGGCGGTGTCTTCATCGGTCGCAGCGACATCGTTCGTGGCTTGCGGGTCGCGGATCAGGCGCACGTCACGCAGCGTGACGTGGCTTTGCGCGGCGCCAAAGCCCAGCAGGTCGAACGACAGCAGGACCGGCGTGTCAGCCAGTGCCTGCGGCAGGTCGATGTAGTAGGTGGCGCTGCCGTCGGCATTGATCACCTTGCGGATGCCAGTGGCCAGGTGCTCGGTGCTATCAGTCTGGATGTTGAGCAAGGCATCGGTGTGCGTGAGCGACACCGTGCCGACAACGGGCAGGCCGGTGTTGGCATTCAGCAAGGCAACTTCGAAGGCGTCACCAGGCCCGTCGGCGCCATTGCCACGCAGAGCCTGATCGGCCAGCGTGAAGGTGAGCAGGCGACTGCCTGGGTTGACGATGAAGCCTTGCGCCAAGTGGGTTTGGTGCTGGGCCGACTCGTTGAGCGTGGCGGCCGAGCCGTTGACTTGAACGCTGCCTTCGCTCACCCAGCCATCGGTGCCGTCGGCGCCGAAGTCGCCGTTGGTGAGGGTGGGGTTGACGGCGCCCAAGTACTCGGGGCCGTTGCTGTCATCAGCTGTGCCAGGGCTGCGGCGAACTGAGCGCTGGGCGCTGCCAGCGCGCTGCGCGGGCAGGAGTGGGGCATCCGGCGAGAGCGGCGACGACGGGGAGTCTGGCGAGTTGTCATCCGATTCAGCCGCACGAAGCTGAGCCACCAACTGGCTCATCAACGTCAGCTCTTCCGCAGTGGGTAAGCGCCGTTCGCCGGCTTGCAAATTGGCAGCCATGAAGTCGCGGCTGTCGGGGCTGTGCTCCAAGCCGAGAGCATGGCCGTATTCGTGCAACAGCACGGAGAGCATGTCCATCTTGCCCTCGGCCGCGCTGCCGGCCTTGGCCTTCCAGATTTGCGGGTCGGCGGTGGGAAGAAATTCTTCGCTGTCCGCTGGAGTGCGGTCGAAGAACCACCCGTGCCCGCCAGCATCGGCGTCGACCGTGATGGTTGCGCCATGCCCTTCGCCGTTCGTCTGGCCCACGGCCGCCCCGGCGAGGTCAGCCAGGTTAAGACCGGAGATCCATCCCGAAGCGTCGCCGAAACCTGCTTGTGGCGCATAGCTGCTCAGCCACGCGGCCCATGTGGCGGCATAGGGCATCAAGCCAGCGGGAAACTCGGAAATGCTGCCCGAGGAAGAAATCTTCCACTGGGTTCCGGTCTTGCTGCAGAAGACATCGTCCGACTGGTTGCTGACTTCCGTTTTGGACACTTTGATCAGGTAGACGAGCTTGACGCTTTTCCCGTCCACGTTCACCGTCACCACGAATCGTTCATCACCGACATATCCCGGGTTGGGAACGTAGGCGTGATGAAATTTTTGATCCTCATATTTGAGATATGTGATGACGCCGTGCTTGGGCTGTTCGACGACGGTCACATTGCCTGATGGTGGTTCATCCACTGGCGAACCTTCGTACAGAGCGAAATACCCCGCGGCCGAATATTCGGGAGAAAGAAAGGCAAAGTGATCTTGACCCGTCGGATTCGCGTTGACGCCGAAGCAGACACCCATCACTCTGTCCTTGGTGGAACCGATGGCTTGGGTCGGATTCGCCACCGCGACGATCACAGCGTTCTGTTGCAGTGCATCTGGGATATCCAATGTGAACACGGAGGCCTCTCTTTCGGTGGTCTGCAACTCGGCTTCAGCGCGTCGGATCAGTTCCTGCCAATCACTCGCCTGCAGGCTGGCAGGGGAATCGACTGGAACGATATCGGTCGACAGGTTTCTTGCTCCAGTAATGCGAACAAGGGTTGGCGTCCGGAAGTCGACGTGGAAATGATTTTCGTGGGCATCGGAGGGGCCGACAGGCAACCCGAGTGCGGCCACCACCTTTCGTATGCCCGGAAGTGCATTGTGGTCAGGAGGAGTCGTGGTACCGGGTGGCGACCCGTCCCCGACAAAAACGTGCTGGATCAATGAAGTTGCCTGTGTGCCGCCGCCAAACAATGCAGCTCGTACTGCGTCTCCATTTACAACATTCAACTCCTCCCAAGAACCATTGTGGTTGCCACTATTGCCGTCGGTGAGCGTTAGGTTGTAAAGCGACAAGAAATTGCGCAACGCATCCCGCTGATTGTTGTTAGCCGTGGATGACAGGAGAGCGGACCACTCCAAAGCGTTTTGAATGCTCCAACCCTGCGTTGCAGCAACATAGATGCTGAAGGTCTTCAGGACATTCGCAGCGACGCCGTTGGATGCCGTGATCGTCCCGGTGAACGTACCCCCCGTCGTCGGCGTCCCGCTGACGGCGCCGGTTGTCGCATTGAGTACCAGGCCCGCGGGCAATGCTCCCGCCGTCACGGCATAGGTTCTAGCAGGAGTCCCGGCCGTGAAGAAGCTGGCGTTGTACGCCAAGCCGACGGCACCCAGGGCCGGGCCGGACTGATTGTTGTCCTGAGGCGAGTTGATGACAGATTGGCTGATATAGCCATTGGCACCGTCGGATTTGAACCCCAGATCCAGCGCCATATCGATGCTGTGGCCGCCTTTTCTGTGGCCAGGAACTTGACCTTGTGGGCTGGTCAACCCATTCACTCTAATGTTCTGGCTAACCAAAACACCGTTCTGCTGAGCGGCGGGCAGGCTGGTCAACGCATCCTGAGTCAGTCGCCACGCCTGGAGCAGGTCGTATACCCAACTGGATGTGAATTTCTCCTGAACAGCCTGGCCGTTGGTAAAACGCTGTCCAGGAACTGGCAGGCCGGTATACGCGTTGACCATGTGCGGCGCATTGAATGCATTGAGCCAGTTGAAGTTGTCGGTGCTGGCACCGGTGGTCTGCACAACAGACTTGGCGGCGGCATTGCTGGCAGTGCCATCGTAGCCAACCCCGCCTCCGCCATAGGCCCACTGCGTATAGTGGGTTGCACCATAGAAGCCGCGCAACGCAGTTTCCTCTCTGGGTGCCCAATTGCCGTCAACAGCAAACTCTTGGAGCGCCGCTCCACCGACTTTGTCAAATGCCGAGTAGCCCAGATATTTCAAACGCTGTTCGACGCGGTAGACATCCAGCCGATCGTTGGCTTGGCCTGTTCCGACAGTGCCGTTAAGTACGAAATCCGTATAACCTGGATTGGTCATTGGACGATCACCAAAGAATGCGTTCTGCACAGTCGCATAGTCTTTCGCCGACACGTCCAGTCTTCCTTGTTTAAGCTCAGGTTCGCCGTTGGCGTCCCTCTTGTTCTCATCGCTATAGGTAAACGACAGCCCAAACATGTTTTTGTCGCTCAATGTTTTCCCGGCACGCAGACGTTCAATATCTTCCGGTCGAAGGTTTGGCACGAAAAACAGCACCCCCGATTTCTCAAAATCAGCAGATTCGGTACCGTTCTCATTCAACCGAGAAACCAGGATCGGCTCGCCATTGGGCCCCTTTTCCCGTTTGACGACCAAACCAATTTGCGGAGCTGACTCGGCTGTTGGATCGGCTGTGAGGATGTCGAGATCAAACCTCGATACCGAAAAGTCCTTCAACTGAGACATGCGGAAGAACAGATCTCCGACGCTCGCCAACGGCAACTTGTCCCAAGGTACTTCCTCCATGGAAGGCAAGCCCAGCTCTCTACGAGCCACCAGTTCGGCAAGGTTGACCCCAATCACATCGCCCATGCGTCCATTGAACGAGACTTTGACTTCGTCTTCGTCAAACACCGTACCCACAGGTGCACCGACGTAACTGCCATCCGTGTTTGTGGGAATCAACTGCTCTGCATTGGTAGGCAACTTGATGTGCTTGGACAACCGATCCCTCTCAGGTTGAGCCAAAGCCGCATCGATCAGCGCCTTCACGTTCCAGGCGTGGGTTTGGTTGGGTTTCTGAATGTTCGATTCAGCTGAAAGCAGGTTGGCGCTGTAGCCCCCCTTGAGTTGGCCGATCACGACCTTGCCGTCTTCCGAGACAGACAAATTGACTATCCCGTAACCGTCGAGCGGCAACGTGGCACCAATGAACTCGGGCGGGCCGTTCTTGCCGAACGGATCCTTGACCACACCGAGCTTGCCGCCCACCGCGACCTTCTTGGCGCTGGCGCTGCCGCCTATGGCAAGCGGCGGGCCGAATGGCGTGAAAATGAACTCAGGCGCTTCATACATCGCCTTCCAATACGGGTCAAGGAACGAGTAGTTGTCATCTGAGACGATGGCGTACTCCACCCCGTTTTGAACCACCAATACGGCACTTTGGGCACGCTGAATATCCAGTCTATCGATGCGAATGTCATTGCTCGACTGGAACATCCGGATCGACTCCATCACGGCGCTCACTGGCTTGCCGGTCGAGGGGTCGCGCTTGATGACCAAGGTAGCCAGACCACGGTTGTAGTCGTTCACATCAGCCACCAGATATCGATCAGGATCCTGGGTTGCACTGATCACCTGGGGTGCCTTCCCGCTGATGCCGTCGGTAGGAAGGCTTGCCTCGATCGGTGCGTCGATCTGTCCGGTCTTCATATTGAGGGTGCTCAGATTGAATATGAGTACCCCCCCGCGCCTCTTGATGTCTCCCAGATAGGCACTGTCGTACTGCTTCGGCAAGGCTACGACGAGCGTCTTGCCATCCGGGCCGACGGTCATGCCGCCGACACCCAGCGGGGACTGCTCAGCACCTGTTCCCTTCAGCGTCACCACTTGGTGATAAGTCTTGCTCCCGGGGTTGATGTCCATGGCAAGCAAGCGGCTGTTGCTCGCGACGCCATTTGCGAACCGCTGGCCTTCGCCGATGATCAACAAATTGCCTGCAACCGTCAGGCTGCTGATGTTCTTGCCCGCCGGAATCTGGACGGTATCAATCACCTTGTTGGTTTGGGTGTCGATCACAAAGACCACGCCATTGCCCCCGACGTAAACACGGCTCAAGTCGCCGGAATAGTCGATTGGCTGCACCTTGCCGCCAGTGAGGTAGGTGTTGTTCAGATTGCTTGAGTCCCCAAGCATGTTGACCAAACTGACTTCAATGCTCGGCAGGTTTTCTCGCATGAAGCGCACGCCGGTTCGAGTGAGCGCGGCCGCCATGTCAGTGGCAGCGTTCAGATGGATCGCGTTGCCTCCGAACTCGATCGATTTCGCACCCCCCGAAGGTCTGCCGGAGCCGGTGAGTATGTCGTCCGGAATCAGCCGAACAAGTTGCCACGTGACACTGCCGATGGCAACGTGATCGGGCGGGGTAACCGTCAACTCGCCGCTCGTTCCACCACCGTAGGTTTGAACGACCTTGTAACTCCCGTCCAGGAAGACGGCGCGCAGTTCAAGAGTGCCAGCAAACGTTCCGGGGTTGCTGTTGGCAACGGTGATCTTGAAGACACCGTTTTCCACCTTGGCGTCAGTGATGTTGGGCAGAACCACGTTGCCATACGGTGTTAGCTTCACCGGTAGTACATCATTGAGGTTGAGGTGGTAGGTACTCCCTGGATCGATCGTAGGCGGCGTGATGTTCGAGAACTGCGGTACGCCAAAATGGTAGCTTCCCGCAGACATCGTAGAGGCCGAGGTAGCCAGGATCGCAATCATTTCTGAAGCGATATTGACGCCGTACAAGCCGCCGCCGAGGCTGAAGCCACCAAAATTCACCCAATCCCCGGATCCGATCGCCAGGTCAAAGGTGCCGCCAATCACGCCTGGGAGCCGCTTGCAAACCACGTACTCGCCAGCGGCATCGAGGCCCGTATACGGTGGGCTCGCCGTGCGAGCAATGCCGTCGACTCCAACGTACCCGTTGTCAACAAGCCACCAGGTGTCTTTGAACGAGCCGTCTTCCGTGAGTACCGTTCCTTTTCGGAAGAATAGAACTTCGTCGCCAGCCTGCACGCCCGAGCCCGCCTGGAGCGGAATGGCCAACTGGAGCGGGTAAGCGGCATCTGTTTCACCGATATCTAGCTTGAAGGCTCCAACGGCTTCCAAGACACTAGGAGCAGGCGCAGCCAACCCTACCTGCACCTGCAAGTTGGTGAGTTCAATGCGTTCGATCGCGACCGGCGTGTCTTGATTCAGTGCACCCGCGCCAATCAACACTGTCTCACCCGTCGAGCTGCTCACAGCCGCCCCCAATGCAGCACTCACGACTACGCGACTCGGCGTCGCGGTGGCATCGTCGTTGTCAGTGATCTGCGCAGCAGCCACTGTCAAACCGATGTCGCTCAGGCCTATGGCCTGACCGAGCAACTCGGCTCCAACTATGTTCGAGTCGGCGTCGTACACCGCTTGTACGAATGCACCAAGGTGCACCACGCTGATAACAACATGGCCAGCGCGATGAGCAGTAATCAAACCATCGGCGCTGACAGTGGCGATGCTCTCATCGCTGCTGATGTAACGCGTGCCGCTGACACCGTCAGGGCGAGCCAGATGAACGTCGAGTTCCTCGCCTGTGTCGGCGTCGACTCGACGTACTTTGAGCTGGCGGGTTCCGTCAGGCAGTAGCGTCAACGTTCCAGGATATACATCGGGCTGCACGATGAAGGGATCCGACTCATCCGGTTCGCTGCCATCGTCCACCGCGCTCGGATCAAAAGCGAGCGGCACGGGAGCGGCGGCTACGTTGAGCGCGGCCACCGCACGCACGGTGCGACCGTCCATATCGATACGACTCGCAACCACCAGCGCAGCACCCGCCGTGTTGGCTCGCAGCAGGTCGCGGGCATCATCAACGGTGATTGCCGCTGTACCCATATAACCCATCGAAGCGAGATCCTGCAAAGCGACGTGCAAGAAACTCCCGTTGGCGCTCAGATCAACATTCGATTCATCTTCGAACTCACCCACAGCCCGGAGCAACGCGCTCTGACCCGTCGTCAAGCTCGGCAGTGCCTGCAAACGAATCGCCAGCAGCTTGGCTCCGCTCACATTCACGCTCAGCACAATCGGTGCACTGAGTGCATAGCCATCATCGGCCTGCACCGTAATGCTGGCCTGGCCCATAAAGCCCACTTCGGGCGTGAAGAGCAAGGTTTGGCCATCGCCTGCAATGCGGGCGCTGCCGTGTGTGGCACCTGACACGCGCCAGAACAGCGCGTCGCCTTCGTTGTCGATGGCGACGCTGCTCAGGCTGCGGCTTGCAGCCAGGTCTGTGTGCGTCTTCAAGGCAGGGCCAGCGGGCTGAGCCACCGCCACCGGCGCCTGGTTGGCACGCCAGCCGTAGTTGGCGTACAGCACCTGGCGGTCGCTCGCGTTGGCCGCGCCATCGCCATTGATGTCGGCGCCTGCAGCGCCCTGCTCCCAGGCGGCGCTGTCGGCACCGTCGATGTCGCCATCGCGATCCATGTCACCCGCAAGACTCACGCGCACGCTCACGCTGCCATTGCCTTGCAGCGTCAGCAGCTTGAGGCCGGCTTCGGTCACGCGCAGCAGCGTCACGGTGCGCGCGCCGCTGGTGGCTTGGCCGAGCACGGTGGCGCCCACGGCTTGCAGTTGCACCGTGGCACCTGTGGTTTCAACGGCGACGATGACCGCGCCCTGGGCGCCCGGGGTCTTGACGGTCGAGGCCAACTCGGTGTCGCGCACGGTGAAGCTCAGGTTCACGGCTTGCGTGCCGTTGAGCGTGCCGCTCCACGTGTTGGTCGGCGTGGCCGCATTGGCCAGCCAGCCCACTGCCGCACCGAGGTTGGCGGTGATGGGGTCGCTGATCAGGCTGCCGTCGTCGTGATAGCCGACCATGCGGCCGGCGTCGGCCGAGTACAGGCTGCGTGCCAGCGCGAGGCGGCCTTGCGCGTCGTAGCGGTAGGCAATGGCTTGGGCATCACCCGATGCCGCAGGCCCGGCCACGCGCTCGATGCGGCCTTGTGCATTGCGCACGAACTCGATGCGCGCCGTTGGGTCGGTGGCGCCCACGAGCGCGATGCCGGCATCACTGACCAGCCATTGCTGGTCGTCGGCAAAGCGAATGGCTTGAACCTTGCCTTGCGCGTCCAGCGTGTAGCGCGTGCCGTCGGGGCCGGTGAGCACGTAGGCTTGCGGCACCCACGGCAGGCCGGTGGCCTGGTCGAGCAGACGCAGGCCTTGGCGTTGCAGCGAGATCGGCTGCGTCGCGTCGAGCGCATCCACGGCTTGCAGCGTCCAGCCATTGCTGGTGCTGAAGACGGGGTGCAGCACGGTGGGGGCACCGGTCTGGTTGGCCAGCCGCTCGGTGGTGGTGGACAGGGTAAAGCTGAGGTACTGCGGTGCAGCCTCGGGTTGAGACACGCTGGCCGGCACTTCCAGCCAGACGCGCGCACCTTGCAGCCACGGCGCCACAGCGCCCAGCGGCGTGAGGCCGGCTTGGTCGTGCGTGAGGTGGGTGTCCAGAATGGGCATCGCCCAGTTGCCGAACTCGCCCTGTAACGCCCCATCAGCAGACCCATCTTGGGCTGCGATGGCCGTGGCGAGGTCGCGCGTCAGCGCAAAGGCATGGTCGCCGAGCTGGAACACGGCATCGGTGGTGCGGGCTTGTGTCAGCGCCTTGGTGGCGGAATCAATGACGACGCGGGTCTCGATTTCGGAGATGCGGCCCGTGAGGTCTGACGCGCTCAGGCGCACTCGGTACACGCCGTTGGCAAGCAGGCCAGGGTCTAGCGTAGCCAGCGACACCAGGGCATTGCTACCGGCTGCGGCGTAGTCTTGCTGCGCCAGCGTGCGCCATGCAGCGCCGTTGGCAGTGCCTGCCAGCGTCGAATCATTGGCCGGTGCAATCTCAAGCTTCCAACCCATCAACTGCAGTTCGCTCAGGTGAGCTTGCAGCGTGGCGGCCTCGGCCACCGTGACAGGTGCGGTGTTGAGGGTGCCGCCTTCGAGCGAGCCGCCCCACACGAGCTGCGGCGCAGCCGTGTCCAAGGGATCGCGCACGCGGATCGTTTGGGTGGTGGTGCCAATGAAGCCGTCGGCATCGATGGCGGTCACGCGCAGCTCGATCAAGCCCGGCGCGGTGGCGGTGAGGCGTACGCGGCCCAGGTTGTCCAACGTGACGGGTGTCCAGTCGGCTTGGCCCATGGCGGCGCCGCGCATTTGCACCTGGATGTTGGCGATCGGGCTGAAGGCGCTTGCACGCACCGTAGCCACCACGGTTTGGCCTGGCAGCACCGGGGTGCTCGGCGTGGTGTTGACCAGGATCTTCGGCTCGTTGGCCGAGGCCTCGGCCACCACGCGCAGCGTGAAGGTCTCGGTGGTGGTGTTGCGGCCATCGCTGACCTGGGCGATCACGATGAAGTCGCCCACCTGGCCGGGGCCTGGCGTCCAGTTCAGTCGGCCGGCAGCAGCGTCATAGCTCGCGCCTTCGGGCAGGTTGCTGAACGACACGCTGAGGGCCTGGGTCTGGGTAGCGCCATCGGCGTCGCTGACGCGCAGCGAGCCGGCCGCGGCCGTCGTGCCCTTGACCACGGGCAGGCTGAAGCTCTGGCCCACCAGCATGGCGTGGCTGGCGGTGGTGATGGCCGGCACGCGGTTGATGTCGAACACGCGCACTTGCACCGTGCGCAGCGTGGTCGCGCTGCCATCGGTGGCCGTGAAGCTGAAGGTGAAGGCGCGCGAATCGCCTGTGGCGTTGTTCACCACGTCGGCGCCCGGCGTCCACTCGAAGTAGCCGCTGAGCGGGTCGAAGCTCACGCCGGCCGGGGTGTTCTGGTCATACACCAAGGCCAACTGGGTGGCGTCGTTGTCGGCATCGCCGGCCAACATGGTGAAGGCCAGGGTCGTGCCCTCTTGCACCAGTTGCAGCGGCATCGGTATCAGGCGCGGCGCCTGGTTGACGTTGCGCACCACGAGGTCGATCTCGCGCGTCGTGCTGGCGCTGCCGTCACTGCCCTTCACCAGCAGCGTGTAGTGGCCCGGGGCTGCGCCATTGCTGTTGTCGGACTGGGCAGCAAAGAGGCCCGGCGTCCATTGCAGCGTCAACCGTGTCTGGCCGTCTGAGCCTGCGACCGGAACGACCGTCATGCCTTGCGGCAAGCCGCTGACGGACCACTGCACGTAGTCGAAATCGGCGTCGCGTGCAGACAGCTCGATGGCCACCGCCACGCCTTCATCGGTGGTGATGGTGGTCTTGGTGCCGGCCAGCGCGTCGCCCGCGATGGTGGCGCCGGTGGCCTGAACCGCAATGAGTTGTGGCGTCTGGTTGGCGGCCCGCACGACGATGCGTACGTCCGCCACGCTGGTGTTGGGCACCGGTGGGTTGGCGGGGTCGAGCACGTAGCCGGCGTCTTGCGGCGGCAAGCCGCTGTCGGAGACTTCCAGGCTCAGGTCAAACACACCGGCCTGGCCGGCGGCCGGTGTCCATGCGATGTAGGCATGGCCGTACTGCGGGTCGGTAACGATGGTGGCACCGGCCGGGAGGCCTTGTGCAGCATAGGTCAACGCGTCTTGATCCAGATCGCTCACCAGGATGGGAATGCGAATCTGCTGTCCAACAACCGCCACCGATTGGCGCGGCACCTGGATCACGGGTGCCTCGGACGGGCTGCGCACCGTCACGACGAAGCTCTTGGCCATCACCAGCGCCTGGTCTACATCGCCATCGCCGTTGTCTTGTGCGACCAGGGTGAGGGTGTAGTCGCCACGGTGGCCCACGGAGGGCGCGAAGTGGATGATGCCGGTGATGCTGCTGCCCGGCACGCTGGTCTGCGTGTAGGTCGCAAACGACGGCAGGCCCATCACGGTGAAGGCGATCGGGTTGCCATCGACGTCGACGGCGCTCACCGGGATGTCGAGCACCGCGCCGCGGTCGACGAAAGCGTTGGTCACATCGCCGATTTGCGGTGCGCGGTTGGCGTTGCTCACCACGATGGGCACGATGATCTGGCTGCTGAGCGGGGTGCCGGTGCCGCCGCCGTCATCGGTGGCCGTGACGGTGACGTGGTAGGTGCCAGCCTGAGCGTAGCCCGGCGTCCACACCAGCTCCAGCGTGTCGGGGTCGAAGCTCGCGCCTGCGGGCAGGCCGCTCACCTGGTAAGTCACGGTGGCCGCGGTGCCCTCGCCTCCCGTGGCGGGGCCGGTGGGCGACAGACGGACCTTGGGCTCGAAGCCTGGGTTGTCCGGATCAAACGCGAACACGCTGATGCGCAGCGGCTGGCCTTCAAGCACGTTCCAGGTTTCGACTGCGTCGAACACCGGCGCGCCGTTGGCGTTGAGCACGTTCAGCACGATCTCGCGGGTCACGCTGGTGGTCACCGGGTCGCTGCCGTCGGCCGGCGTGTAGGTGGCCGTGAGTGTGACCGGCAGGCGCAGCGTGCCGGCCTGGGCGTAGTCAGGCGTCCATTCGAGCCAACCGGTCTCTGTGTTGAGCGTGGCACCGCCCGGCAACCACGGGCTGTCGTAGCTCAGCGTGATCGTCGTTCCGTCTGCCTGGCTCAGCCCGCCCGGCATGCTGCCGGGCAACTGAAGGGCATAGCGATCCCCTTCGCGCAGTGTTTGCGCGGGCACCACGCCGAGCACCGGCTTGGCGTACCCCTGTTCCACATGCAGCGTGAAACGCTCGCTGACGGTGTGCTTGCCGTCGCTCGCGACGATGGTCACGTCGGGGTAGTCGCCGGCCTGGTCGTAGCCGGGCACCCAAGTGAGGATGCCGGTGGCCGCGTCGTAGCGCGCACCAGCAGGCAGGTTGCGCAGGTTCACAGTGACTACATCGCCATCGGCATCTGCCGCGACGATCGGCAACTGCAGCGTCGCGCCTTCGGCAAGCGTGATATCGCCCACGCCATCGAGCACCGGCACATGGTTGGCACCGGCCACGGCCACGGTGAAGCGGCGGATCGCCACGCCACCACGGCTGTCAACCACGCGCACCAGCACCTCGGTATCGGCACGGTCAAGTGCGGTAGGTGTCCAGCTCAGGGTGGCAGTGTTGCTGTAACCGGTGGCTGATGTATCGACCGTGGCGGACTGCGCAATCGTCAGGCCCGCAGGCCCTTGCAAGATCTGCCAGAAGAAGGTGGCGCCATCGCTGTCGTCGGCTTGCAGCGTACCCGTCCAGGCCTGGCCCGCCTGGGCATCAGGCAGCGCGACCGATTCGAGATCGGCCGCACCCGCGACCCGCACGGTCGGCGGCGTGTTGTCGTAAGGCACCGCGTAGATGCCATGGCCGAGGTTGAACTTGACCAGCGTGCTCGAGCCCGGCGAGGTGCCAAAGATGCTGGCAGGCCGCACGCTCACCGTCTGGTTGGCCAGCGTGGCGCCCACGCCCAGCTTGCCGCCGGTGGCTTGCAGGCCAGCGGTGAGGTCGATGAGCCACAGATCCGCCTGATCGCCCGTACCCTGCATACCGCCCACCACCTGGTTGCCGAAGTAACGGCCCGGGTCGAGCAGCAGTGTCAGCGGCCCGCGAATGTCATCCACACCGATGTTGGTGATGCTCACGTCGTAGCTCACCTCGCCGGTCAGGCGGTCGGCACGGGTGTTGGCGAACACCAGGTTGACCAGACTCGTGAGGTCGCTCACCGCCGTGAAGGTGGTGACGAAGGTGGCAGACAGGCGCACCTGTGCCGCGCTGCGCATCTGCGGGTTGATTTCAAGGCGCCACCCGCCGGCTGGCAGGTTGGGCAGAGTCAGAACGGCCGAGCGCGAGCCCGCATCCCAGCGCACCGACACCGGCTGCAGCGTGAGGTTGCTGTTGGCTCCGGTCGCAATGAGGCTGTAGTTGCTGGCGTTCAGCACGCTCGACAGATCGTCTGCGTCCATTCCGGACGAACCTGTCCACATGGCCTGGTCGAAGGTGACCGCGATCTGGCTCACCGGCAGCGGCAGCAAGGCGCCTTCGGCCACGCTGGTGGCCAGCACGCTCGGGGCGTGAATGGGCGCGATCTGGTCGATGTGGCCGGTCTGCGCGATCAGGATGCTGCCGTCGCTCGTGGTGAGCAGGCTCTCGCCGCGCGTACCGCCCGTGGCGAGCTGCAGCACACGGTGGCTTTGCAGCTCGACCAACCAGACGCTGGAGGTGTGCGGCACATTGCCAGCGCCCTGCACAACCGGGCGTTGGGCAAGGTTGCTCGAAGCCAGCATCACACCGGCCAGCGGCGTGCCCGCTGCACCGAAGGCGATGCTGTCGACCACGCCGGCGATGCGGTACTCCACCTCGGCACGGCCTTGGGTGCGGCCGGCCATCGGGAAGCTGATGATCTCGGTGGTGCTATCCGGCACTGCGCTGGTGATGTCACTGCCCGTCCAGCGCACGCCCCACAGGCGGCCATCGGGCCCGAATGCCAGGTCACCCACGCGGTTGTTGGAGAAATGCTTCCAGGCCTTGCTGGCATCAGTGGCCTTGGGGTCGAAGATTTCGACGCCATTGCCTGACGACACGTAGATCAGGCCCGAATCGGGGTTGATCGCCAACGCATGGGTCAACGGGTCTTGGCCCGGGCCGATGTGGCGGTCGATCACGGCACCGGTGGTGGCGTCGACGAGCAGCAGCTCCCGCCCCGTCATCACCCACAGCTGGCCGAGTGCGTCAACGGCCATGTCGAGCACCGGCGAATCAAGCACGAAGAGCGGTGTGGTGGTGTGCCCCCCGTCTTTGCCGAACTTGAACACCTCGTTGCGCAGGCTGCCGGCGCTGGCCAGCACCGAGCCGTCGGACAGTTGCACCATGGCCAACGCGCCGATGTCGCCATCGCTGCCGGTGAAGCCATCGGCAAAGCCACGCACCGTCATCGGGGCCAGCACGCTTTGCAAATCACCCGGTTGGGCCGGTGCCACAAAGCCCGGCAGGCGCAAGGTAGCCTGCTGGAAGATTTCGTTGCTCGCATAGCTGCGCCCAGGCGCTGCCGCGGGCAACTCGGCGGTGCCGGTGAGCGTGTCGTTGGTGCCCAGCGCCTGCTCGGCTTGCTGGCGGCTGCCGTCGTCAGGCAGCACGGCGTTGGATACGACCGCGGCTTCGCGGTTGCCCGCGTTGTCGGTGGCCACGGCCAGGAATTCGTAGGTCTTGCCAGCCTCGCCGGTGAAGACCACCTGGCTCGCGTCACCTGCAACCTGCTTGCGCCAGATGAGGAAGTCGCCGCCGTTTTCAGAAACGTACACCGTCACATGCTTGACGCCGGAGGCGTCGTCGGTGGCTTTCCAACCCACGGTGTAGGTCGGCACGCTGCTGCCGGCCACGCTGGTGACCGTGAGCTGGGTGACGGGTGCAGAGGCATCGAGCGTGTGGCCGACCGAGCTGCTGTCGATGGGGGGCGCATCGTCGAAGAAGGCACGGGCCTGCGAGTTGATGCTGGCGCCGGTAACGGCCTCGGCACTCGCACGCACGGTGTAGCTCACATAGCCCTTGTTGGTCTTGCCGCTCGCGTCGGGCAGCAGCAGGCCACGTGTTGCGTCGTGCAGCACCTCGCCGGTGTCGGGGTCGATGGCCTGGATCAGCCAGGTGGCGATGCGGGTTTGCGCATCGATACCAGCGCTCACGCGCAGCACAAAGCCCTTGTTGCCGGTGAAATCGAAGTCGCCCTGGAAGACGGCCTGGTCGCCCGGCACATGGATGTTGATGTCGCCGATCTTCAGGTCGTTCAAGCGCAGGCTGCGCGGGTCGAGATCGGCATCGAGCTCGGTGACGATGCGCAGCTCGCCCACCGGGTGCTCCGTGGGGTTGGTGAACGAGACCGTGTACGGCAGCGCGTAGTCGGCAGGCACGTAAGACGTACTTCCCCCCGTGAGCACGGTCTGCGGCCCTTGCACCGATACGGCGACCTGGGCGTTGCCAGCGCGCTGCGCGGCTTGCTGCAGGTACTGCGTGAGGTTGAGCGCTTGCGGACCCACCGGGCCGAAGTTTGCGTCGAGCACGCCGATGTGGCGCAGGTATTCCAGCTCGGCCGTACCGCCGGCGAACACGTCAAAGCTGATGAAGTGTGTGTCTTGCGTGGCGTGCTGGTCGTAGTCGGCCGGGTTGGGTGCCACTGGCACTGGCACTTCTACGTCGCCGTCATCGCTGTGGCGGGTTTCGGAATAGTCGACCGGCGCATGCGCGGCGTTCGGGTCGCCGGCCCAGCGGGCGGTGTCGCCATACCACTGCTGCACTTTGGTGAAGAAGCCCAGCAAGTCAGCCTGGGTGCGGTAGCTTTCACCTCCCTTGCTCAGCAGGATGCCGGTGCCGAGCGTGGCATTCAGGCTCATGACCTGCGGTTGCAGACGGATGGGTGGCGCTTCATCGGCAGGCCGCAGCAGGCCGGACGCTTCCAGCGCCGCCAGCCAGCCTTGCACCCACTGCGCTTCGTCTGCCGCCAGCACCGCCAGGGTGCTGGGGGCGCTGGCGTCGGCAAGGATGGCCGTTCTCAGCTGCTTGGCGTACGCGGTCTGGTCGGCGATGAATTCATCGCGTGTGAGCGGCGTGGCTGCCCCCAGCGTGTCGAAGCGGAATGGCATCGACAGGGCTTCGAGCTTGGTGATGTGAACGTCTGGTTCCGTCGAGACGAACTTCGCCGCCAACCCCGGGGAGATGTTGTTCAGCGAAGCGATGCCGCCGTCCAGCAGGCCTTGCGCTTTCCAGTCAGGGCGGATGGCGTAGAGCTTGCTGCGCAGACCTTCGAAGTCGTAGGCCAGCCATTCGGCCAAGCCGGGGTAGGTCTGCACGTTGAAGCTGAAGCCGACGAAGCCGCCCGCCGCCACGTCAAAGGCATAGCCGGGGGCGAGGTTCCAGCCGCTGGTGTTGTCTGCGCCGTCGAGCGAAGCCCAGGGGATGTCGGAGCGGATCGGCGTGGTGGATGTGGCGCCGTAGCTTTGCGTGTTGCCGGCATCCTGCGCGGTGGCGCCACCGGGCTGGCCGCCCACGTTGGACGAGAACACCACATAGGGCAGTTTCAGGCCTTCGAGCAGGTTCTCGCTGTTGCCCATGTCGCTCGCACCCACGTCGAAGCGCACATAGGGCGTGTCGACGTTGGTCAGGCTTTGCAGGGTGACGCTGTAGGTCGTGCCATCACCGGGGTTGATCGTGCGTGCGCCGCCGATGCCGATGGTGACGTCGGCTTCGATCGCACGCTCCACGAGGTAGCGGTAAGGCTCGGTGACGCGCTGGCCATCGGGGTTGATGACGCTGATGTCGTACAGGCCCATCGGCACGTTGCGCAGGTCGAACACCGCGCGGATGTGCGTGGCGTCGAGCACCTGCCAGCGTTCGGGCTCGATCTCGAACACGCCAGGGCGCGAGAGCTTGACCAGCGCGCCCGCTGCGAAGCGGGCTCCTTCGATATCGACAGTGACCCAGCGGTGGTCGTCGTCACCTACGCCGCCCTGGTCGGGTGTGACGCTGGTGATGGACAAGGGCAGCAAGTCGGCACGCAGTGTGGCTGCCGTGCCGGTCGCGGCCTGGCGGGCACGCACGAGCACGTAGTAGTCGCCAGCCTTGGTGGTGGGGATCAACACCTCTTGGTCGGGTGAGACCGGCTTGCTGTAGGCCGCGTCGAACGCGTAGCCCGTGGGGATGTCGCCGTAGCGCACGTACAGCTCGCTGGCACCGTCGGTCGCGACAGAGTCGAGGTTGATGCGCAGGGTCTCACCCGCGGCCACGCTCAGCTTGTAAACCTGCACGTTGCCGGTTGTCAGCGTGGTGGCCAGCGGCGCGCCCACCGTCAGCGTGGGCACGGTGACGTTGAGCGTGGCGGCGGATGCCAATCGGTTGTTGGCCTCGCCCGGCGGAATGTGCAAGCCGGTGTCGTTGTAGGTGATCTTGCCTTCGAAGACTTCGTTGTAGAGGTCGGGGCGCACGATCACGCGCCATGCGCCGTCTCTAAGCGCTGGCAGCGTGGTCTTGAGCGTGGCGGAGTAGGTGCCACTGCCCGCCAGGTCGCCCGCGTGGGCCACCTTGCCAAGCAGTTGGTCGTTCAGATCCCAAGTGTTGTCGGACGACAGGTAGAGCGCATCTGTCCAGCGGCCCAGTGCCGGGTCGATCGACTGGTTGGTGACCGTGAACGTGATTTCTACCTCTTGGCCCACGGCACCACTGGAAGGCACCACCACGTTGGTCACTACCAGGTCGGCCGGCGGGGGCGTTTCGATCAAGACGGGCTGAACCGCGGCCGCGTTGTTGTTGTCGTCCTTGCCGAACTCGTACACCCGGCCGTTGTCGCCCGAGCCCCAGGAACGCGCCGGGTCGGTGACGACGAAGACGTAGTACGGGCCTTCCAGGTCGCGCGGCGCGGTGAAGCTGAGCGTGCCCGAGTCGTAGCTGCCACCGGCCACCAGGCCACCGCCATGCGACACATAGCCGAGGTAGCGGTCTTTGTTGATGTCGAGGAATCGATCCTTGGACAGGTAGATCAGGTCGTACCAGGCGCCTTGGTCGTTCGGTGTCTTGCCGCCCTTGTTCTCTACGGTGTAGCTGAGGTCGAGCGACTGGCCGGCGATGACCGAATTGGGCGCCGTGACCTGCGTGACCTGCAGATCCGGCGGCGGCGACAAGGTGATGGGCAGCGCCATGAACGAGACGTTGTTGCCTTCGTCCTGGAACTCCAGCACCGAGCCCGCCTGAGCCCCTGCATCGGCCAGCAAGCGCAGGCCTTCGCGGACAGTGCTCACCACGCCATAACCGCCCCAAGGCGTGGCAGGTGAAGTGTCAGCCTTCACGATGATGCTGAAGTTGCCGCTGATCGACGACGGCAGCGTGAAGGTCGTGGCGTTGGTGTACGACTCGCCGGGCTTCAGGTAGCGCGGCTTGCCTTCAGCGTCGGTCAGGTAGGTCTGGCGCAGGCGCGTCAGCAGTTCAGCCTCACTGCTGCGGTCAACCACCGGGTAGTCGCTCGGGTCCATGGTGGTGTCGCGCGACAGGAACACGCCGTCAAACCAGCCCGGCACGCGCGTTTCACGCGTACCGCGGTTGGTGACCGTCCACGACACCGTGATGGTGTCGCCCGAGGCCGGGTTCGGGTCGGAGCTGGTGATGCTGTCGATCTGCAGATCGGGCTCGTGGTAGGTCACGTTGAGCGTGCCGCGGCTCATGTTGTTGTCGTTGCGTGCGCCTTCGAACACGCTGTAGGCGTAGAGAAAATCGCGGGAGCCTGCGTTGGTGTTCGGATCCCCGCGCAGGTCTTCGCTCATCGCGCCCGATGAGACGGCAGGCGACAGACCCTCCGTCGAATGGCTGGAGTCGGCGATGACGTAGATGTAGTACGGCCCATCGGTACCCGGCGGCAGCTTGAAGCGCGCCGAGGCGGTGTAGCTCGCACCCGAGGCCAGGCCCGCGGCGTTGGAGTGCACCAGGGCACCCAGCGCGGTAGCTCGGTTGGCAATGAACTCCGGGTCAGGGCTGAAGTAGACGCTGTCGACCCAGCCGCGCGTGCCGCTCCACACGTCGGCACCGAAGTTGGTGACCGTCCAGGTGAAGGTGGTTTCTTCGCCCGAGAAGTTCTCGGGCTCGGTGACGATGCTGGCCACGCGCAGATCAGCAGGTCGGTTGTCGACGAGCGAGGCCACCGAATACGCGTTGTTGGCGTTGCTGATCTCGCTGACGTTGTTGTATCGATCGGTCTCGACCACCAAGAAGGCGCCCTGGATCGATGGTGCCAGCTGCACCGTCTGCGAGACGAAATAGGTCTCGCCATTGCCCAGGCTGCGTTGCTGATTGAACTCGCCCACCATCCACTTGGTGGTGGCCTTGGAGATGTCGGCGTTGTCGGTGACCCAGACCCTGTCGGTCCAGGCGCCGTTGAAGATGTCGCCCTGGTTCTTGACGGTGTAGCTGAAGCTGTAGTTACCCGGCGCGGTGACGCTGGGCGTGGCTGTGGCCTGGCTCACCACCAGGTCGGGCGGCATGGTGCCGAGCACGCTGACGGCACGTGCCTTGTAGTTGTTGTTGTCGATCTGGCCAGCGTCGTCGGGGTTGATGTTGCTGGCCAGGGTGTCTTCGAGGATCGCGTCGTAGGTGTCGCTCCACACCGTGATGTAGTACTGGCCGGAACGCACGTTGTCGGGGATCTGCCCCTGGATCGAACCCAGGTAGTCCTCGCCCATCGAAAGGTTGCCGGTGTGCGTGATCTGGCCGAGCAGGATGTCGCCCTTGGAGGGCGACGGGCGGCGCTTGTCCACCGTGAGCCAGACGGAATCGGTCCAGCTGTTCACAGCCGAGGTGTCGCCTTGCGAGCGAGCCGCGCCGCTGTTGGTGACCTTGTAGGTGACGTCCACGGTCGAGCCGTGCACCAACTGGTCGGGTGCGACCACGTCGCTCGTCACCAGGTCGGCAAACGGAATCGGGTCGACGTGGAATTTCTCGGCCTTGACGTTGTTGCCTTCGTTGGGGTACTCGTCGATGCGGTTGGGCGCATCAGCCGAAATGATCATGTAGACATCGCCACGGAAACGGATCGGGATGTTGATCGCTGCAGTCTGCGTGGTGTAGCTCTCGCTCGGAGCCAGGGCAGCGCCGCTGTCCAGGCGAGCGGCCAGCACGTCGTCGCCGCCGAGAATGCCATCCAGCGACAGGTAGACGTAGTCTTGCCACTGGCCAGATGTGGCCTCGGGGCCCATGTTGGTGACGGTAAACCGCACCGACGCTGTCGTACCCGCCGTGACACTCTCGGTTGGAACGATCACCGCGCTCACGCGCAGGTCGGGCCTCGGGTTCAGGCTCACCTCGGTCACGTCGCCGGCCGTGGTGGTGTTGTTGCTGCGAGCCGTGCCGTACTCATACACCTGGGTGCTTGACGATGAGCCAAGCGCACTGTTGGTGACGACACGCAGGCGGTAAGAGCCTTCGATCTTGGAAGGCAGGCGAACCTGCTCGGTGCGGGTGTAGCGAATGCCGGAGTCGAGCCCGCGGTCGTAGGTAAAGGTGCCCAGCACGACGGCCGATCCCGTGCCCGAAGCGGGCACCAGGTACACCGTGTCAGTCCACTGGCCAGCGGCACGCGCCTCGCCTTGGTTGATGACCGTCCACGACAAATCGACGAGCGCGCCTTCTTTGGACGTGGCCGGTGCAATGATCGACTCGACCAGCAGGTCGGGCGATGCCGACAAGGCCACCGGCACGCTGAACGAGGTAGCCTGGTTGTTGTCTGCGTAGATGAACTCGAACGGCCCGCCCGTGGACACGTTGAGGTAGTAGTTGCCAGAGATGCCCTCGGGTAAGGTGACCTGGATGCTGCGCGTGTAGCGCCCTTCCGGCGCCAACTGCCCGTTGTGCGAACCCGAGCCCAGATTCCAGCGTGTGCCGGTACCGTCGGGGTTGCTGCTGAGCCAGATGTTGTCGCTCCACGAACCGGCGTTGGTGATGCCGATGCCATGGTTGACCACCGTCCAGGTGACCGTGATGGGCCGGCCGCTGAAGGCATCGCTCGGCGTCGTAACCGCCTCGACCTGCAGGTCGGCGTAGGGGATGGGCATCACGTCCATCGCCTCGGGTGCGGCAGCCGTGTTGTTGGCCTCGCTCGTGTTCTCCCACACGGCGCTGGCCGCATCGGTGCGCACGAAGACCTTGCCGTGACGCGAAACGCCCGGACCGAAGCGATAGGTGACACTGCCGTTGTAGCTGTCGCCCACGGCCAAGCCACCGGTGCGCTCCAGATTGCCGAGAACGATGTCGTCGGAGTCACCCAGCACTTCATTCTGCGAATAGATCACGCGGTCGGTCCACGACAGCGTGCGGCCCAGGCCCGTGCCCATGTTGGTCACGGTCCACTCCACCGCCACAGAGGCCGGGTCGTCGATCACGAGCGTGGGCGCCAGCACGGAACTCACCGACAGATCGGCAAAGTAGTCTCGCGCCACGGTGATAGCAAGCTGGTCGGTGTTGTTGGCTTCGCCGCTGGTGCTTTCGTTGTTTTGGTTGGTCGCGTCGGTGACGACGATCAAACGCCAGTTGCCTTCTATGTCGACCGGCAAGGTGAAGGTGAGCTGGCTCGCTTCGCTGGCACCGGCTGCGAGGCTTGCGTGGGTAATTTCACCGAGCTTCACGTCACCCGTCCCCACAACGCCGTCGAGCGAGAGGTAGACGACGTCGCGCACGTTGGTGGCCAACGCGCTACCGCTGTTGCGCGTATTCCAGTTCAAGGTGATGGTTTCGCCACCTTGCAGCACACCGGTGGTGCTGAGCTGGCTCACCACCAGGTCAGGGTGAACCACCGACACCTGCATCGACCCGATGTTGTCGGCCTCGGACGATTCGGTGATGTAGCCATAGCGATCGGCAATCACCTCCAGGCGCCAGTTGCCAGCTGGCATGGCCGGCACGGTGTAGCTCAGCGCCTGTGTATAGCTGCCATTGGGGGCAAGGGTTCGCGTGCCCGAGGGGTAGCCGAGCGTGACGATGTTGGACGGGTTGCCGGTGTCCACCAGCCGCACTTCCTCGGCCAGCCAGGAATTCGCCGGATCGTTGCCAGTGTTGCGCACGGTGTACGTGAGTTCGACCGCTGAACCCACACGCCATTGGGCGGGCGCGGTGAGGCCCTGCACCACGAAATTGGCACGCGGTTCGGGTTGAACCTGTGACGACGCCGCAGCGGTCACAACGTTGTTTGGCGTGCGGCCGAGTTCGTAGACGGCCGCGTAGGCGTCCGTCTTGACGATGAAATACATCGGGCCCGAGGCGTCGCGCGGGATCAGCACGTCCATGGCCGCGGCATAGCTGCCGCCCACCTCGAGCGAGCCGACGTGAGTCACCGAGCCGAGCTGGATGGCCGTGGCGCTCAGCGTCGGCGTGGCCGAGAGGTAGACGACATCGGTCCAGCGGTTCACGTCGGTAGCGACGGTGCCCTCGTTGTGGACGGTCCACTCCACGTGCGCGCTGCGCCCGGCGAAAACTTCGGCGGGTACCGTCGTGAGCGTGGGCGTCAGGTCGGCGTAGGTTTGCGCAATCGTCACCGGCCCCGAAACGGCCCGGTTGTTGGCGCGGGTGTCGGGCTCGCGCACGCTGGCGTTGGCGTCGCTGATCACCGCGATGCGGTAGCTGCCCTCGATGCGGGTCGGAATGCGGATCAATGCGCTCTGGGTGTAGGCATTGTTGATGGCCAGGTCACCGCTGTGGGTGACGTTGGCGAGCACCACGTCGTCGGCGTTGCCGACGATGGCGTCGGTGCTCAGCACGATGCGATCGACCCAGGCACCGGTGGCGGCTGTCGCGCCGATGTTGTTGACGGTCCAGGTGATGTTCGCCTGCGCACCCGACTCGATCGACGCCGGCACCACCAGGCTGCTAACCGAGAGGTCAGCATACAGACGGGCGGTGGTGCTGAAGGCGGCCGTGGCGTCGTTGTTGGTCTCGGCGTCACCGGCGAGGTTGGTTTCGAATAGCAAGCCAGCACCGCTGGCCGAGCTGTCGGCGCTGACCGTGATGTCGAACAGACCAGTCCCCAGTACGCCATCGGGCAGCGTAAAGACGAGCGAGCGCACCCGCGAGGCGCCAGGCCCCAGCGGCAGCGCCTGATCGCCCGAGAACGCGACCGAGCTGTTGAGGATCACGGTGCCGGGCGTGCCGTCGGCATTGCGCTGCCGGATCACCACGCGATCCTGGAAGGCGGCGGGCGTGGGTACGCTGCCCAGGTTCACGTCTTCCCAGAGCAGGGTGATCGTGTCGCCCGATTGCACTGCGGATTGCAGCAATTGAACGTTGCGAGCCAGCAGATCGGGGCCGACCGCGAGGCTGCGTTGCGCGCTGTTGTCGAGCTCCAGCGCCCCGCTGGCGTCGTACTCGGGAACCTCGGCCAGTGCATCGACGAGCACGCGCACGCGGAAATTGCCGATGGCGTTCAAGCCCGAGGGCCAGGTGAAGCTGGCACTGCGTGCCACCGAGCCGCCGGCCGCGATGGCTTGGCCGGTCAGCGCCTGCGACAGGTTGGCGACGACCACACCGGTGCTGAGATTGACGACCTCGAGCCGCTCGGTCCACGCGCCGGTGGCGGCAATGGTTCCGCTGTTGCTGGTGTTCCAGGCCACCGTGACGCTCTGGCCCGCCACCCAGTTGGAGGCGGGCTCGATGGACAGGCCGCCGACCTGCAGGTTGGCATAGTCGGCCAGCGCGCTCGCGAAGTTGCCGAAGGCGCGGTTGTTCTCTTCGGCGGAACCGCCCTCGTTCTGGGTGTTGTCGGTGTCGGCTTCGACCGTGATGGCCAGGTCACCGGCACCGGCCGGCCCATCTGGCAGGCGGATGAGCACTTGCCGCTGAACCGACTGCCCAGCCAACAAAGGCCCATTGCCGGCAGCGCTTTCCACGTAGGGCACGCTCACCTGTGCGAGCACCTCGCCAGTCGACGCCCGGCGCACGATCACCCGGTCACTGAAGTCGCCGAGCGTGCTGGTACGGCCTTGGTTGATCGACGTCCATGACACGCGAACCTGCGAGCCCGAGGTGATGCTCTGGCCGGCCGCAGCCGCTGCCACGCTCACGCCCTGCACGACCAGGTCCATCGCCGCGCTGACATTGCTCACGTCGATCGTGCGCGGCTGGCCTGGCTTGTTGACGAACACGGCCATGCGGAATGCGGGCGCAGTGTCGGCAGCGAAATAGTCGTCGAGGAGGATCGTGTAGCGACCCGATACGGTTGCCACCACCTCGGCATCGGCAAGGTCCTGGGTGCTGACGGCCCGGCCGTAGGGGTCGACGATGCGAACGCCGGCCGAGTAGTTGTATCGGTAGGTCGCCAGTGCCGCGTTGTAGGCGTAGGTGCGCGTCGTGAGTTCGCGGAAGTCGACGAACAGCCGGTCGCCGGCCTCGGCATCGATGCTGTAGGCGAGCATCTCGCCACTTGCCTCGATGCGGCCATCAACCACTTCGCCGTTGGCCAGTGGCGTCGCCGCGGCGGTGTCGAGCAGGCGGAACGCATAAGCGTTGCTGACGAAATCGTTGATCGACAGATTCAGGGTATAGGTGCCAGGCGCCAGCGTGAGCGCATAGGTGTTTGGTGACTGGCTGGCGGGCACCAAGTAGGAGCTGACATTGCCACTGCCGTAAGGGCCGCTCAGAGTCCAGTAGACGTAGCTGGCGTTGGTGCCGGCGTTGAGCCGATCCAGTTGCAGCGACTTCGGTTCGGTGAGCGTGAACGTGTAGTTGCGCGATTGGGTTTGCGCGTTCAAGGTGCCGGAGACGGTTTGCCCGATCGTGAGGGCCACCGGCTGGCTGCTCGCCGTGTTGTCGAGCTGGAACGAGACCGTTCCGGTCGTGCTGCTGCTCCCGTAGGTCGAGGTGTGATCGAAGACCAGGTACAGAGGCCCGCTGGCATTGACAAGCAAGGGGTTGGCGTCGGTGGTCGGCGAGTTCCAGCCGCTCAGGCGTTGGCCAAAGGCGTTGTAGATGGACCAGTTCGGCACGCTGCCGGTGGTGCCCAGGGCGTTGAAGCGAAGTGCGTCGCCCGCGCTCGCATCGATCCGATAGACCCGCGCGCCGTACATCGACGCGGCCGGGGTGGTCACGGTTTGGCCGTAGCTCAGCGGTGTGGTTTGGGCGCTGTCGAAACGGCGCCAGACAAAATCGTAGGACGATGCGTAGGAGTTGGAGGCGATCTCGACCTTGTAGACGCCGAGCGCGAGCGGCTTCAACTGGTCCCAGCCGTTCATCACCACGGCACCGTTGGCATCGGTGACCGTCACGGTGTTGTAGTAGTAGGCGTAGTAGTCGGGCACGCTGTTGCGGTCGAGGTACCACAAGCCGGGCTCAGTGACCTCGAACTGGTAGCTCTGCTTGGCGTTCGCCGCCAGCGAGCCCGTGGCGGACGCCGTCGAGACCACAGCGCTCGGCGCCACCGCGACACCCCACGTGGCCGTGAACGCGTAGGCGTTCGACGCCACGTTCGCGAGGCTGTCGCGCCGCACGCGCAGCAGGTAGCTGCCCGCGGTGGCCAAGTTGAGATCGAAGGTGGCCGCGCTGGAAGGGTTCCAGGTGGCCATGAGCGAGCCCGACGGATTGAGCACCTGCACTGATCCGGCACCCGCCCAGGTGCTGCGCGCCAGATGCAGATGATCACCGGCTGCCGATGCGATGCTCCACAGCGAGAGAGTGTCCGCACCGTTGTCTTGCGCGAGCGTGCGGGCGACTTCGGGCTGGCGATCCAGTTGCTGCGCCGCTGGCACCTTGCGGGCGGTGAACTGAACGGTGCCGGCCACACCATCGGTCATGTTGCGCACGCGCACGGCGTACTGGCCGGCACCCACAAACACCGACTGCGCCGCGGCGCCCGACGACGGGTAGATCCAGGTGCCACCCACCGAGCTGCCATCGACTCCGACGATCTCTACAAACACCTGGCCGGCGGACACGGTCGTGCCTTGCAACTCGACCCAGCCCGGCGACTGCACTACGAACTGCCAGTTGCGTTGGTCCTGCTGGGTGCTCAGCAAGCCAGAGGTGGGTTCGTCCCAGTGGAGATCTTGTGCGGCGATGACCGGCTGGCGCAGCGTGGCCTCGAAATGCACGGGCGCGGGTGCACTGTAGTACTGCTTCGCGACCAGATAGAGCGGGCCGCTCGCCGCGGCCGTGAAGTTGACTGACGTGCCGTACGTCCAGTTGTCGCCGGCGACCGAACGACCCTCGGCGTCGATCACCGAAAAGCGGAAGTAGTTGGGGTAGTCGACGGGCGTGGTGAAGTCGAGGTTGTAGGTCTGGCCCGCCACCACATCGAACGAGTGCACCGCCATGTTGCGGCCGGCAGGCAGGTCGCCTGACAGTTGGGTCGCGCTGCCGTGCGCGATGGCCGTGTCCCGCAGCTTCAGCAGCGAGAATGCATAGATCGGTGTTGCCGCGATGCTCGCGCCCGACACATTGACGGTGTACGTGCCGGCTGCCAGGCGCCGCGTGTAGTAGCTCTCCACGCTGCTCAGCGCCAGGCTCAGCTCGGTGCCGTTCGGGCCGGTCAGCGTGAACTGCGCCGCGCCGCCTTGGGGGTCGAGCAACACGGTCGTCGCATCGGTCAGCGTGAACGTGTAATGGTTGATGTCGCCGGTGCTGGCGATCGCGCCACTGACGTGGTCGCCGAGCGTGATCGGCGTCGATGGCTCGGTGTATTCCTTCACCAGGATGGTCGACGTGCGGGCGACCGTATCGGTGCCAGGCCCGTACAACGCAAGCACGTAGCGGCCAGATTCGGCCAGCGTGATGCGCTGCATGTAGTCGGGGTAGTTGTAGTAGCCGCTGCCTGTGGCAACCGAATTGCCGCCAGGCCCGAACAAGGTCCAGGTTTGAGATGCCGCGCGCGTCATGCGCGGGTCCACCAACAGCCTCTCGCCGATGGTCCCTTGGAATGCCCAGGCCGTGGCCTGCTGGCTTTGAGCGACGCTCGTCTCCACGGCCGTGCCGAGCGTCAACGCCGGCAGGGTCGCCGCGTCGGCCACCACGATGCGGTAGGCACCCGGGTTGTCGCGTGTCGCGCGAAGCTGAAGGTCATAGCTGCCCGCAGGCAAGTCCACGAGCTTCGCGACATCGGAGTTGTAGATGTCTTGCGAAAGCAATGTGCCCGCGAGGTCGGTACGCACCAGCGCTGCAGTGAAATAGTCACCGGCGACGTTGAGCCACACCCGGGTGGATTCGGTCAAGGTAAAACGATAGTGCGCGTCATCGACCGCTGCCGACATCGTTCCGGTGACCGCGCTGCCCAGGGCATAGGCCGTGCTCGTGGATTGCCCTTCGATCAGCTTGAAGGCATAGCTGCCGCTCAGCCCTTGCGACGAATTCCAGCCACCGAGCACCACGGTGTAATTGCCGGTCTGCGTGGCCGTGAACTTGAGGCCCGGTTGCGAAAACCACCAGCCTCCGCCAACGCCCGACGACAGCGCCAGATCGCCCGCCGTGTCGAACACGCGCAGGTTCATGGACTGGTAATAGTCAGGTGCGATCGCGGTCGTCAGCCAGTAGGTCTTGCCCGCCTGGACCGACAGTTGCAATACCCCGCCGGCCACACCGTTGGTCAGCACCAGGCTGCCGTTGCCCGCGACGCTGACGCTGCTCACAGCGTTGCCGGTGGCCGTGCTGAGCGAGAAGGTGTCGCTGGCGCTCGGCACGGTGTAGTAGTCCGAGCGTTGCACTCTCAAACGATAGGCACCGGCCGCCAGGCCCCAGGCCTGCCCGCCGTAGTACGCCAGCTTGTCGACGACACTGCCCTTGGCGTCGATGATCTGGTAGGTCTTGGTGGACCCGGTCGACGCGGTCTGGCTGATGATCAGCTGGGTGGCCGACGTCACATTGAATGCGTAGTCGAGCGTCTGGTAGGACTGCGTGAAACGGCCGGTCACCGTGCCGCCGAGTTGGATGTCGACGGCCCCACGCGGTGCCGACGCCAATTCGAAGCGCAATGCCGTGCCGCCCACGCCGCTGGTGTTGCGCGCGATGGCGAGCAGGTAGTGGCCGTCGCGGGGAACGGTCAGCTGGGTGAAGGCTGCGGTTTGCGACGCATCGCCTTCGAACACCTTCACGCCGCCGGTGTCGTAGAGCCGGAAGAAGTTGCCCGTGCCTGCGCCGCTGAGGGCGTGGAACGAGGTGTTCACGTCGGCATCGAGCACCACATCGAAGAGCTCATACGAATCGGTCGCAGCCATGTCGACCGTGACATTCGTGTCGGCCGTGATCGGCGTGGCGTGAGCGGCGTCGCGCACCGTGAAGCGCGCCACGCCGCTGCCGCCGGACAGCGCCAACGTGTAGTGCCCCGCCGGTAGCCAGCGCACCGGCGCCGACCATGTTCTTGCGCCGGCCGAATTGAAGCTCTCCCTGATCGCGGAAGCACTGACCTCGGCACCCCGCGGACCGTTCAGGCTCCATGTCGTCCAGGAGCCCTCTTGCCACTCGAGCGCCACCCAACCATCGGCGGCCACATCGAAACCGAATGCAGGGGTAGCCGCAGCGTCAAACGTTGCATTGACTTCCGAGCCCAGGGAGATGGCCTGGGCATTGATCGGGGTGGTCGCCTGAGCCGGGGTGCGTTGCAGCGTGACGGTGGGCACCGAGGCGTCCGAGCGATTCACGCGGGTGACCCGCAGGTAAGCCGGGCCACTGGCCTGGCTCTGACCGAAAGTGGCGTTGCCCGACTGGGCGACGACCAGGCTGCGACCGAAACGATCGAAGGCCTGCACCAGATAGTCGGCGCTGTTGGCCGAGAAACTCAGGGAGAACGAGTCCCCTGGGTTCGAACTCGCACTCAGCAACACCGAATCGCCAAGCGCAAGGTCCCCCAGCGAAGCAGCGGTGCCATCGGGCAACAGAGCGGCCGACGACAGCGCGGCGGCCTCCAACGAGAACGCACCATGCAGCAGCCCGGCGGAACGAACCTTGAGCTGATAGTCGCCCGCGGCCAGATAACGAACGATGGCAGCACCATCCCGGCTGGTAGCCATGGAGGTCCAGTCGACCTCCAGCCCACGCGGGCCGGACAAGGTCCATTGCGCACCACTGAAGAACTGCGCGCTGTCGAAGACCCAGGTCCCGGACGTTCCCACCCGGACGTTGTAGGTCAGCTCCTGCCCGCTCGCGGCAAGGCTGCCACTGACATTGGTCTTGGCGTCGGCAGCGAGCGTCAATGACGTGGCCGCAGCGCTGCTCCACTGCTCGACCCGCAGGCTGCCTTGGCGGTTGCCGTTGGCCAGGCCCTGATTGGTCCAGAGGTAGTAGGTATCGCCGCGCGGTAGGCTCACCGTGGCGATCTGGTCGGGTGCCAGGCTACCGGTTCCGAGACTCGTGCCGAATCGGTCGGTGAGCGTCCACAAGCTCGTGGCCGGCGTGGCGCCGGTGTCACGCGTAACGGTCAGCGAAAGTGAACCCGTATTCCCCGAGCTTCCGCTGCCGGCGACGCCGGGATTGAAACTGGAGTTGGGGTAGCCGCTGATGCCGATGTAGTAGATGCCGGTGGTCGGCACGGCGTATTGCAGCGGGCTGTCGTCGGTACGAGAGACCTCCACCCCGTTCGCGTCGAATACCCGTGCGTAACCGTCGAAACTGCCATTCGGCGTTGACAGTCGCAACACCTCACCAGCGGCCAGCACCACGCGGTACATGTCGACATCGCGGCCGCCCTGGGCCGAATCGCCGATCGTCACTGCCACGGTACTTGCGCTGCCCGCGCTGACCAGCAGGTCTTGTGCGGCGGCCATCGTGTCGCCGACATCCGCGCCCGGCGCCGCAGCAGCGCTGCGTGTGCGAGCAACCGTGAGGGCCAGACTGCCCTGGCCCGCGGCGGTTCCGCCAGCTGCTGCAGCCAGCAACGGGTTGTAGGTTCGATTCGCGTCGCGACTGACGCCAACGTAGTACAGCGCAGTCGTCGCACTGGTGTACTGGAGTGCGCTGCCCTGCGTCACCCCGAGTTCGCTGCCGGCCGCATCGAACAGTCTCAGGGCTCCGGCAAATGTCGCTGCGGTGCTCGAGACCGTCAGCGTCTCGCCGGCCGAGACCACCACCCGATACATGTCGACGTCGGCATCGCCACTCGGTTCATCGCCCAGGGTCACTTGGACGGTGCGGGAATCGCCCGCCTCCACCAGCAACTCCTGGGCACTTGCCAGCGTCGATCCGGGCAATGCCGCCGCCATGAGATAGGCCAGAGACAACCCACCCGCTTGGGCCGCGTCAACACGCACGACACGCCCACCGAGGTTGGGATCGACCGGGAGTTGCGCATCGCTCGACGAAACGAGCGCTGCGGCTGTCGTCGACGACAGCAGGCGGAAGCTCACATTGCCCAGGCCTCGAGCCTGCGTCTCGAGGCGAAGCACATAGCTGCCTGCCTGCAAGCGAATCGGAGCCTGAACACCATCCTGGCTGCTCATGGCGCCGCTGTAGACCTGCGTGCCGTCGGCGTTCTCGATGAACCAGCGCATGTTGGCCGCCGCGGTGGACAGCTGATCCCACTGGACCTGGGTCGATTGATCGAGTGTGAACGCGTAGCTCGCACCGGCGCCCGGCGAGGCCAACGCCGCGCTGTAGTCCTGGCCGAGCGTCAGGGTGCTGCGCTGTGCCGCGCTGCGGAACATGGTGAAGTTGTAATCCTGCGCCGTCAATGAGCCGGCCTGCCCTTCGACCGACAACCAGTAGGCCCCGCTCTTTTGCGCTGTGAAGGTTCCGGCATCCGACTGCAGCGACCCGCTCCAGGCGGTGGTCGCGCTGGGGTCGAACAAGGTCCAGGAACCGGCGGCCGTGCTGGAATTGGCCTGGAAGTACAACCTGTCGCCTGCCTCGAGGTTCACGCTGTAGAGGTCGGCGCGTGTGCCGGTGGAGAGCGAGCCCGTCGTCGGTGCGCCCAGTGTCAGCGGCACGGCGGCCTCGCGTCCGATCAGCCGGAAGAGGTAGTTGCCGGTGCGGTCGCCGACACCGTCGACGGTCAGCGTGTACGTGCCGGGATCGAGGTCGATGAACTTGTCGCCGCTCGCCGTGAGTGAGCGGTACGAGAACTGATCGGTGCTGTTGGCCCCGGTCAGTTGCCACTGGACCTGGTCCCCCTGCGCACCATCGAAGAGGAAGCGCGATTTCTCGTCCACCACGAGTTCGTATCGGTCCTGCTCACCTGGCTGGTCGATCGACCCTTCGATTCGGTGAACACCCGGCGCCAGGTCAGCCGAAAGCAATAGCTTCGGTTCGAGCGTTTCAATGTTCCAGGGGGTTCTCCGGGGTTCAGGGCCAGGGCGGGACTGCCGAGGCCCCAGTGCAAGATGCTCGCTGAGGGCACTGATGGCAGCTCTCGCGGCACCAACAACAGGCAGGACCTGCGAGCGGCTGGACTTCGACGGGCGACGCAGTTCTGCAGCCGCGCGGCTGCGCGTTGACTTGCTGGACATTGAAAGACTCCCTGATTGGCATCCGCCACCCGGATATCGAAAGTGGCGACAAGGTCTACCCACCGACAGGGCGACCCGTTTGTGAAATTAGTGTAGCGGAGATAGAAACATTTCTTAAACGTGCCGACACATATCGTGAGAATGCGGGAGTGTTTGTTACCTTTTTCTCAAGTATTCGCGGCCAATCTTGTAGGCATGCATGCCTATGTCGCGCCGAACCGCGGATCGGCGCCAACGGTGTTGCTGCGTGAGTACTACCGCGAGGGCACCACGGTCGGCAAGCGCAGGCCAATTTTTCGAGTCTGTCAACCGCGCAGATCGAAGCCATCTACGCGGCACTGCGCTGGGGGTATCACCATCGGGAGTGCCGTCATTCGAGATCACCGCATCGCGTGCGCACGGACACGTTCAGGCCGTCGCACTGGGCAGCAGCACTTCGGGCTGGCATCACTGCTCAGCTCGAGACCGTGCCGGGAGCGCGCATGGTGATGGCGATGGCGGCCTCGCGCCTCGTGGCTCTGCAATTGGTCACCGACAGCTGGCACAGCACGACGCTGGCCGAGGTCTTCGGCCTGAACGAACACCGAGTCAAAGCGCCAACATCGTCCCTCGACACGCCGCCGCACCACAGGCACACCCGAATGCTGTGCGCTCTTCGGCGTCATCCACGGCCAGGCTGTAGTCCAGGAAGAGCTCCTCACCCGCACGGATGGCACTCAGCGCATAGAAAACGATGAGCGGCCGGCCACCCGGCCCGGGTTCCTCGTAGGCGATGCAGTTGGGTTCGCATGAGTGGTTCACGTGTCGCGTGGCGTTGCCACCGACAGCGGCGTCGATGACGGAGCCATCCGAGAGACCGAACACGTAGGTCAAGCCGCTGTCCCAGTTCCGTCGCGCCGCTTGACGGGCCGAGTACCGCTTGCCCTCATAGATGCCGATCCGGTCGCCTTCGAGCAGGTCCTGCGCAGCGAATGCGCCCTGCCCGTGAATGCTGCTTGGCCTGATGAAAATCATGAGTCGTGACAGGACACTGCCCGCTGGTCAGGAATTGGAGGGCCCCGGTGGAAACGAAGCAGCGGCCTTCGGCCGCCACAGCTGCACATCACGGGGAGGCTTCGCAGACCGAGGCGCAAATCCCGGGCCACCGCCTCGCACTTGCGCGACCGGCAGATGCGTTGCGCGTTTGTCGTACAGCGCGCTGTGCCGCCGCCACAGCGCCAAGTCACCGACAACGTAGATGCGCTCCTTTGCACGGGTCACGGCCACGTTCAGCAGGTTTGGCTTTGAGACATTCCTGAATCCGTGACCAACCACCCGTTCGCCGGATTTTCAGTCGCAGTGTGATCGCGAGTATGTCCATCCGTACTTCAATCTCGCCACCTTGCGGCTTGCGCAGGCGTTGTGCGGTGCTGGTGAACGCGCCGAGGCGGTCGCGTGCCCTGGCGAATCGCGTGTTGCCCACGCCGCGACGTGCG
>Ga0307515_10001913_pt1 | contig 46166 bp, 12 predicted proteins | sample 17_EM_MG_FD_194513 | JGI IMG/M metagenome (GOLD analysis project Ga0307515, IMG submission 194513) | Populus trichocarpa ectomycorrhiza microbial communities from riparian zone in the Pacific Northwest, United States - 17_EM | ecosystem: Host-associated > Plants > Roots > Unclassified | place... | reverse complement strand
TAATTAATTACTATACTATTATTTCCTATATCTTGGCCATCCCCTATATGCTATCTCTTGTTTAACCATTGCTATATACGCTATGCCTCCCCCCCCCTAGGGCCTATTAAAGGCGTAAGGGGGATTTATCTATAAACTACCACTATACTATACTATAAGGCAGCGGGACGTGTATGCCTAGGTATCTTTTGTGCCTAGGCCCTAGTTACTAGGCCCTCGCTAAGGGTTACTACTCCTTAAAAGGAGACAGGAAAACCGTACGGTGTCGTCTAGGCTGCCAGGTACTTTTGGTATTTGATAGTTAATGGCGAGTAACCGCATGCTCCGCGGGCGATCGCCCTGGGGGTTAGGAGGGGCCGTATATTTGCTTATTACTTATTACTCGTTCGCATTCGCTCGTTCGTCGATATAAGAGGTCGTTAATGCTTTCTATTAGGGGTCGGGGGATGCTATTAAGTGCCATGCATCCATGTTGGATCGTACAGGTGCCTTAATAGGAGAATAGTGTTGCTGTTATCGTAAGGGGCACTTAGTGGTGGTTTTCGAGATCTCACCATCCCATGTGAAAATTTTTCACCACCGCCCATAATACTTATAACCACCACCACTAGGTCGTATCGCACGCTGTGCGACGTCTCTGCGTTGGCTCTGAGTCTGAAACTTAGGTTCGTAGCCGTCACCACGTATAGGTGCAGAGTCCGTTTTTCGACGGCCTAGCGTAGTATTTACTTTAGTAGAATAGAATATAGTATAGAAGAAAGCTATTAACTTATTTTATGGTATAAGTTATTATATTAAAGGTAAATTCGTCCCAATCTTTATTAATAAGTTTTGCGTACTTAGCTACTCCTAATAGTAAGGAGTCTTTTTAGTTATTTAGAGTAGCCATATTTTTAAAGGAAGGGAAGTGTTATTAGTGTAGGGATTATTGTTTAGTACGCGTTTGTAATAAAAATCTGCGATTATAGGGCTTAGGACTAGTTCTGGCCTTAAATTATAAAGACTTATAAAGCGTATTATTCTGTGTAATAGACGCAAGAATCTATAATCTAAGAAAGGCTTAGGACCAGTTCTGGCCTTTTAGATCCTTAAATTTATAGAAGAGTTCTATTTAAGGTTTAGGACTAGTTTTAACCTTAAAAGACAGCTTTCTCTAGCACGAGTAGCACTAGTACAGTGGCTTGTCTCTTCTTAGTGGAATACCTAGCTATTCTGTAGTATAACTATAAAGTTAACTACTAATCAGTATTAGTATTATAAGGTGATATTACGTATCTACAAGTTGTAGGTAGTATGATGATTGTTGGTTGATAAGCTTTTTCATTGGAATAAGGAAGGGCGAGGAGCTTAAGACTCCTCGCCACGCTAGTGCCGCGGCGTCACGTGACGACCGCTTGCCTCATTCCCGACAATTAGAGACCAAGTCAATATATACTTAGAAAATCTCTTTTTAATATAACCAAATTGGCGTATATCGGCAAAATATCGTCCCCTACCAATGGTCTCAATGGCCGGTAGTTGACGCAATTGGCGCGCAGTTGGGGGCATTTGGCAACTCGACCGACTAGGCCTATGTCGTGTTTTTTGACACGCAGCCTACGCACAACCTGCGCAATTAGCAATTTCACTTATTTATTAATATACTTATAAAAATATTAAAGTCTTCTAAGCTTAGTATATTATATTATATTATTATATAATATAATACGTGTATAATAAGACTCCGTTTAGACAAACTTTTTATTAAAAAAATTATTATATAATTGGATTTTTTATAGCGTTACTTAATAATTTACTAGAGCTTAAGTAAAAATAAGTAAAAATAGGAAAATTAAAAAATCTATTAAGTCGGGTGTTAAATGCGACAATTGCGTATCAAAAACGTTAAATGCGTCGACCACGTCGACCACGTCAACGACAGCCAATTGGCGTAGTTAACAGTATTCGATTTCACTTGAAGAGTAGTTTGAATTTCAGCCTGCGAATATTTTGTCGATGTATAGAATAATAATTAAGTAGGTAGCTACTGCTATTAGCGCGCTATAAGTAGTAATACTAAGAATTCTATACAACTAATTTAGTTAAGTAAGATGTTAGCTTTAATTTTCAGGCACTTATAAGAGCTAATTAGCGTATTGTGGGTAGCTAAAATTGAAAGTATGGCCTCTTATATAAATTTTGGTTGGGTGCGATAAGCCTCTTTGGCTTTGGCGATGTTTATCTATCTTTTGAAAACGACTGTAGACTAAAAAGGGAATTGTATCTTGTGTTTCCAGGCAAGTACTTGGGGGCAGATGCACCTCCCTCAATCGAATAATACGTACAGGAGCGTGCGTGAGTCCCTTGTTCACGTCCCTTAGGTAAAAGTGTCCACAATACTCATAGTCGGAGCCGCAGCCCAACGCTTAATCAATGATGCGCCAGCTAAGTCCTATCGACATTTATCCCTGCAAAATCCAATTCGGGTTTCCCAATCCACTCTATCTAGGCCCTACATCTTCACTGGCTGGTGAGCTCCGGTATGCGCAAGGCCGGAGCCTGAGCGGTATCCCTAGCCCTTTCAAGAAAAATTCGATCATAATGCGGTCGAATATCGTAGTCACGGAATGTCTCTCCGTCAACAACTTTAATAGTTCTAAGCATTAGCTTTGCATCTTTGATCCAGAAAGCCTGAATCACACTCTCTTGTGGCATGGCAAGGGCTATGCAGCCAGGTTTAAATGCTGTGGAACTTATTTTTGAAGCCCCTCTTTTCAACTTGCGAGGACTTAGGGTACCCTTTGGGGTGTATTCGAGCTGAATGATCTCTGTCATGCTGTTGGCAACAGCGAAAATTGATCCGGAGGGTGACTGAGCTGCATGTACTATTTTGGTGCCAAATTCTTCATTTTGTAACTCTTCATATCCGGGGAATGGGATGAGCACTGGGTATTCCTTGCTTAGAAAGGCTGTGAATATCGCGCTCCTATGTGAACTATCATAGAACACCGTCGTGAGCCCACCGTCATTAAGGGTGAACTTTTGAAAGTCAGATTTAAATCGCAGAGCTTTGGTATATTGCACAGTTAAAATACTCACTGGCGGTAGTCTGAAAGATCTCGGATTTTCTGATATAGTACTGACTGGTTCTCTAATGCAGTCCCATACGTCTATATAGACGCGATGGTCCCCCAAGTGAGTAGCAACGGCAAGCTTATCGTTTAGAGAAAAGGAGAGCTTCCGGTCTACGATAGCGCTCTGCCTTCGCGCTTCCTCTGCAGTCTCTTTTAAGCTCAAGGCCTTAGACGCACCAAACCGGCCTGTATCCATCCTCGAAAGGTCTGAATCAGCAAGGCTATTAGTGCAGTCCGTCTGATTTATTGCTCGATTTACCGGGGTACTCCGTTGCTGGATCTGACCACCTTCAAGTTGGTGAACTTGAATTTGGTTGTGAAAGGTAATTTTTCGTATGCCAGAACTCCCGAGTTGGTACACCTGCAGCTGATCATTGATAGAGGTGGCTGCATACTTGTCATTCCGAGAGACCGAGATGCTTACTTGGACATTGCGAACGGACGAGTCAAGTTTAATTTGGGCTTCAGGGGTGGTCTTAGTACCATTGAAAACGACCAAATTCCTTCGCTAGAGATAGGTCAGAACTAAGGTACTCTAGTAATGTAAAGGTCATGGTTACCTCTCTAGCTGTAGCAATAATAGCGCATCGATGATTCCCAGCAGCAGCAGCTTCAATCCCAGCAAGATCATACTTGCATCCTTGTATTGGGAGTGCTTCATTGCTAGGGATATCGAACCTTACAAGAAAGTCATTGCCCTTACCCCATACGATTATTGAATATCCTGAAGCAGAGAATGCAAACGATGGTGACTGTGGTAGGTGGGCGATATCCTTAGGCCTATTGGGCCTTTTCCTGAGGGAGTTTTTTAAGCGGAAGGTACGACTATGACTTTTGGTATTTGAAGGACTAGCAATACTCCGGGCGGAACCTGTCGATGATGTCCGGGACCCAGTCAAATCCGATCGGCTGGATGGAGGGTCCAAGCTTCCATTTAGGGGGCTTACCGGTATGGGCAAATCCATGATCCTTGGGATTGGAATCGGAACATTAAGTGATTCGGCATAAGGGCTCACAGGGAACTCTAAGACAGAAGGTTTGGTGGAAGGGCTCATGGGGCTGCTCCCGGACTCCGAAAGTGAAATTGTCTCACTTGAGAGTGAATCTCCAACTGCATACTGGCTCAAGTTATAATCGCGGGGGGTTGAATGCTCGAGCAAATTTGAAATTTCCTCCAAGGGCTCAGACAAACGTGCGCATTTAATTTTAGTATCCGCTGCACAGCGAGGACAGGAAACGCCTTCTTTCCAATCGAGAAATGGAGGGTTATCTTGCAATCTCTAAGATTTTTTTTTCAGCAAATCTCTCTTTCTAATGAAGTGGACAAGAGGACACTGAGCAGTTAATAGTGTCTGACTAGATTAAGGACAACCGTACCTCATAAGCCCACTTATCACACCACCTCAACTTGTATTCAAGTAATTTCTTAGGCACTGGATGAAGAGCTGGGCAATTCACGATATATATCGGAGTAAGCTGGCCTCCCAATTCTCCCATTTGATTTTCGATATCCTTTGCTGAGGTGCTGTCTACCCAATGTTTCACAATTTGGTGAAGTTTTAGAGATGGTAAGTGTGCTCCGATCCTATCGTGCTGAAATGCCACTTTTCGATGCTGGAGCCAATCAGCGAAATCCCCAAGAGACTTCTCCAGAACACTCCGCATATCCATTAAATGCTTGCCGTAGTCCGATGTTTTGAGGCGTCCAGTCCTCATGTACTGCTTCATAACGTGTTAAAGGATTTTCTACGCTCAAGGTAGGATATAGAACAGAGTGATCTTACATGTGATGGAAGCGAGTTCTGCTTTAAAACAGGAGAAACCATGGTTTCTTGGCCATGCCAGTCAAGAAGAGTGGAAGTGAGACTCTCTATAAGGCCAGGACGAGGTGACTTTTCATCAGGTAAGGATTGTTGGAAGATTGCTGCCTTTAGATTTGCTCGACATTTCTTAAGCTGTTCCAGAGTTTCATCGGTCTCGGAGATAGATTCGCTTGTAAAGCTAGTTGTATTACTTTTCCGACGACGGTCGAGGTGACGCTGAACGATGGCAAATTCTGCAGCCCATAACACGTCAAAGAGAACCCAGTAAGATTGAATCCATTCCGCGTTCTCCTCGGCGAGACTAATTAGTACATCAGGAACAAACTTTTCTGGTCTGATGTCCAAGGGGTACTAAAACAACCGTATTAATTACATCCAGAACCGCAATAAATGTCGAGAGAACTCACCAGGCCAGCAGAAAACGTAGGTAGGTTGGCCTTGCTCCAATTGGTCGGCTCTAATGGGTGAAAATGTTCATTGGGGCATTCGATAGGACGGATAAGATCTAGCACCTCCGAAAACACTTCTGAGACGACAAATTGCTCAGCTTCGCAGAACCGCCCTTGCTGCCAAGCGGCACTGATAGTACTTTGAAGAAGACTCTTTTTCTGAGGATGAAAGCCCTCGTTGCGGAGCAACAGAAGTCGGAGGCCAGAAAGTAAAGTTTGCGCAATAAAATATCTTTGCTTCGCGAATTCTCGAGTGATGATGTTGGTTTGGTTGGGAAAAAGTCTTAATTTGACTTGAATGAGATACATTATGGTGGAGAACACGAGCTCTGAGGGAATGAGACAAGGCAAAAGATAAGGTGGACATTCGTTAACACCAGCGCATGCTTGGAGATAAGTTCTTTGGAGGTCAAATATTACCTTAATCCAGACAATGACGCAAATTGATGATTCAGTGTTGCTGGCGGAATTCTCCTGAAGCTGCAACAATGAAGAATCCAGAGCGTGCTTCGCTATGATATCGCGAAGAACGTCCGCGATGTCATGGCGACCGTGAAGCCGCTCGAAAACCAGGATCCACCTATTTAGCATTCTATCGTATACCACGAGTCGCTGCTATTCGAATACAGATGCGGGCCGAAGAGCACTGAGCAGGTTTAGACGCGGAATATTACGTTTATGATAGAAGGCGTATCTTCTGGTCGCTGGCCTAAGTCGAATAGAGAATACATGACCGTCGAGTTGGTCTTGCGCTTTCCCAGTGCCTGCTCGTCGTACATGAACGCATCTGGTCAGGCAACCAGAGAGAGAGAACACATGATCGGATCGGGTTTGGATTGTTGCGAGGCAGAATCAGCTATGTACAGTAGCTTACCCGCCAGGCTGAGAGGGGCCACAAGCACAACTGAGCAATAGATGCGCCTCGGCCTATCGCGATTAATTAATAAAATTCGTGGGCTTGCCAAGACGCAAGCGGGTAGGCGCAGAACTTTGAGAGGAACAGGGTTCAACGCGCCGAGCCGGGAAAGCTAATACATCCTGCAGACCACTAGAACGGCACTGGAGCCCGTTCGGACAACCGGCTGGGGGGCTAAATTTGGGATCAAAGCATCCTTATCTCGTGAAGGCCCACACGCGGTGCCCAGTAAATGTGGGGTTGGTCTTACAGTGTTGCTAGTAAATACGAAACCACATTATTGTGACGACACCGGGTGTTTCTCTAAGAAATACTACGTACTAGTAAACACACGCGTAGGAACCTCGGCCCTGAGTCGCGCCTCTCCTCATATATGATTATGCCGCAAGTTAGCCCCAAACAATAGCATTGACTCCCCTGGTAGTAATACAGTAGGAGAAACTGCAAAAAATTTGTACGACATAGGAGATGGCCAGGCCTTCACAAAAAACAAAAGGGCGGGGGCCTCCTCTCTACCCCGTAGGCTTCTTAAAGAGGCTGAGGCGTTGAGTTATATGCCCGCGCTTTCCTTGCAGCCTTGTTTAGACAATATCACATTACCTAGTACTACTGGAACTAATACTTGAGTAGGAGCTTAATACCAGATACCTAACGGGTTGCCATCTATCATCAACAGAGACGGTTTGCAGCATATTGACGCTAGAGGTTGATGAGCCACATAACCGTGCATTCACGATTAAAAAGCTGTATTCTACATCTCCCTTTCTATTACCAGCTTTACGAGGCAGTAGATCTATCTCTACTATGTGCATTACCTATACAAAATATATAGAATCTCTCATTTTGATGGGGTAGATATTGTTGAGTAACCCGGTATAACTTAAAATAGCTAAATCTTTACCAATTCTTATTAGAATTTTATAATTTTTGGACCATTGGATTCATCTTATTAAGTTCTATATCTCTACTATATAATGCTTTTTTTATAACAGTTATATATTAAGAGTTATGGGGGAAATACACCCTGGTATGGCATTACCCATAAAAAGGGGGGGGCACGTACCACGTACGTCAAGATCTAACCAAACACGTCGTCAATATCGAGGATGACGATCCTCGGAGCTGACTCCTTGATCAAGGCTAGTATGTGGCTATGCATACCAAAATAGCGTCAATACTGGGCTTCAATCTCGTGCAAACCGTCCCTAATAAATAATCATATCAAACCCGCTGGTAGAGTAGCCTTTCCCTTGGAATCCAGTCTTACAGCAGGATCAGGCTCCTTCCCCGTTCAAATATATTTCCTAGCATTACTACTAGTAGTATAAAGCAACGGCCAATGGGGCAGAGAATAAAACCACATTTCCTAAACTTCAAACGCATACCACCATTAGCACTTACCTCCGAGTTCTAGAATGCACAGCACAATCTGGCACAGTTATAGTATATCTAGAACTATAGAAGATTTCTAAGCAACACAATATATGGCATACCTTACAATCCACGACGCACATTACACAGCACGTTCTGCGTGTCTGCATAATGTAGGTTTAATCCCTCTGGAAAATCAATTCACGATCAGAAGAACGTTGGAAACGGCGCCAAACAACTTCGTTAGTTCATTAATCCGTGCGCCTTTTAGTGTCGCCCGTTTTGTAATTAGTGGCGGCTACTACCTTGGCTCATTTAAATCTGTAATTAAGGCAATTATTCAATACGTGATTGACGTCGGTGACCGATCCGAATGAGCCCCTCTCTGCCACCAGGCCCCTATCGCGACTCCCTACATTAGTGTATTAATAGAGCCTCCTCGGCCAACGCCCTCTCTGCGATCGACGCTTTCTACACCTTCGTCTACCTCCTGGAGGAGCCGTAGTAGAGTTACAACGACGCCCGCAGTACACAGGAATGCGCGTCTAAGATAGACATGCGAGGTAGAGGAGGCGATATTAGAAGGCCTCGTTTAGGCCGTTAAGAAAGGGTATTATGTAGATAGCTCTTATAAATCTAACGGCTAGAAGATTACTCTTAATTATACGCTTACTATTATTTAGTAGCTTATTACTTTTAAATAAATTAAAAGTAAATATAATAACTATAAGAAGGACTAGAAGCTATAGAAGGAGCTTTATAACTTCTCTAGCTAGTGGTAGAATAAAGATAAAGGCGTGCCTATTACTAGTAAGGAAGTTATAAAGGCCTATATTAAAGCTAATCCTATTGCTAAGAGTTTTGTAATACGCCCCCTACCTTTCTATATCTACTATAGAAGCTATTTAACGGAGTTTTATCAATACGTAGTTATATAAAGTTAATTAATAAAGTAATTAAAAGCTCTATAGATCTTAAACTTCTCTTAGCAGTAGCTTCGCCGGCGTTAGGTTTAGTAGATAAGGCCTATAAGTTAGAGTTAGCTTATAGCTCTATTAAAGGTAGATAATTAAGCTTACTTTTAACCGAGTACCCTAGTCCTTTTAGATCTTCCTTAACGCTAAGTTAACCTCCTTTACTAGCTATATAGAAGCGGGCTATTAGGTAAGCTACTAAAGCTATTAAATCTAATGTGAGGCGCTAGCGAGAAAGACAGCAAGTTATAGTACTAAGGGGATAGTAGAGAAGGTAATAAGAGAGATAAGGGTTATAAGAGTGTTACAGAGTAAGTGTAAGCGACGATAATATATAGCGAGGTAGATATTATTAAGCTATGTATATAAACTATATAATAAAGTTAAGACGTTACGTAAGGAAAGAAGGTAAGGAAATAGAAAGAAAGAGCATATATTGTTAACTTATTTACTTAGTTAATATGTATATAGAGTAGAATAGGATTTAATAGCAGTTCTAGCAGAACTTAGTAGAATTAAATAGACTTAGTAAAATATAGCAGATTGCCGTAAATTGTAGCAATTTATAGTATTGTAATTAGTCTCTAATTACTAAGTTAGTAGAAATAGGTAGGTGTATATAAGGTATTATAGGGGTGTTCTATAATAGTACTCTCCCTTTAAACTTAAGCTCCTATAAGATAGGGTTATAGTAGTTCTAGGTAAAGTTTAAAAAAAGTCTTCTATAGCTTATATAAGTCCTATAGAGCTAATAGGTTCCTATAAGGGCTTAATAAAGCCTTTCTATTTTATAAGGTATATATATTAGCATTTCCGTTTATTATATTTAATATTATTAATCCTTTTAATAAAATACTCGTTCTTACTATCTACTTTAACTAGTAGGGGAGGGCCTTATATTTATTTAGGTAGGGCATTTAATATAGAGGTAGTAGGGTAAAGGATTAACGTATAGAATATAGTGTGGATTTTAACTATATTAAGGAGCTTTAGTTAGTAAATATAAGGGAAAATAACCTTCCTAACCTTATAAGGGCTAGCGTTGTTCTAATTAAATTTCTTAATAGGATATTTTATATGTAGATTTCTTATATATAACTAGGCAGCGACGAGTAAGAAGGAAATATATAAGTAGCCACGACCTTAAAGGCGAGAGACAATACAAAGACATAAGAAACCAGTTAAAGAATACCCTTAAAAAAGAAGTAAGGAATAACTGGAGATGGTTTATAAACAAGTATACCTTTAACCTAAGCCTCCCCTATAATAAGGGCCTTTGGGCTATAGTAAAATGGGCAAAGAAAAAGGTAAGGCGCCTAGTAGAAGACCTATACCTACCGCCCCTACAAAGAGCAGGGGAATCATAGGCCACTAATAATAACGATAAGAAGGCAAAGATCCTTATAGAAAGGCTCTTCCCTTAACTAGCTCTAGTAAACCTTAGTAATATTATAGGTAAAACGCCGGTGACCCACCTATAGGTCGATAACGACATAACAGCAGAGGAAATGGCTAAAACTATTAGCCGCCTTTTAAATAATATAGTACTAGAACTAAATAGGATACTAAATAAGGCCTTAAAGACCTGTAGACTACTTGTAGCACCTTAGCTTGCAGATATAGCTAGAGCATGCTTTACTATAGGCTACTACCCACAACTTGGAAGATCTATAACGATAGTTATTCTATAAAAAGAAGGTAAAGCAGATTACTTAATCCCAGGAAGCTACCGCCCTACTGCCTTAGAAAACACCCTTAGCAAGATCTTAAAAAAGGTAATAGCGGACTATATAGTAGATATAGCTAAAAAAACACACCCTATTACTATAAAGCTAAATAGGGGCAAGAAAGAACCACTTAATACTATTAGCACTTACGCTACTCGCTACTACTATTAAATCTGGATAGGCGATGTAAAGGAACTTTATAGTATTAATGCTTAGCCTAGATATTAGTGGTGCCTATAATAATATACCCTATAAGCGCCTCCTATACATCCTTAGGGTAAAGGGCTTCCTAAAATAGATTATATAATTTATTTAAGGGTTTATAGGCTAAAAAAAATATTATTAGTCTTTAGCGGATACCAGAGCCCCCCTATTATAGTTATAACAGAAATATTAACGTATTTAATAAGCAAGTCAGCCACCCCACTAACTTTCTACTATACGCTCTATATTTCCTACTATAGCATAACTATCTTATACGCAATAACCCTATAACAAAGTAGATATACTCCTTATTCTATTAACTCTTAATAGAGGCTAGATTAAAAGTGTATAGAAGGCTATATCTATATTTAACGTCCCCTAATCTACGCTTTAGGACTAATATACTAGACTTACGTTATAACGCAATTACTAGCCTAAATTAAAAAAGCTTACTAAGCTAAAAAAGGAGGTAATTATTAGACATATACTAGATCTAAATTTATAAGGATTTGCGCCCTTTCTAGGTGCTATATAAGATATAGCAGATAAGCTACTTACTAAGCACGGCGCTAGTTAGGTTGGCTAAAGGTAGCTTTATAACTTTATTAACTAAATAGACAGCCTTATAATTTAATTTAATTAACCCTATAATTAATAGAGAGCTCTATATAAGGATTCTAAGGCTGTTAGGGCTTAGTTTAAGCTTATAGCGCGTACTAAGGCTACGTATAATATACAGGATAGGGATACCTTTAACTTTAATAAGACTGGCTTTATAATAGGTAAGATATTATTATAGCTAGTTATTACTAGCTTAGAGAGACGTGGTAGGCTAAAGGGGCTTTAGCTAGGTAATTATAAGTAGGTTATAATAATCTAGGGAATTAACGCTGCTAGGTAAATAACTTTACCCTTTATTATCTTTACTAGCAAATACTACCTCTCTACTTAGTACTAGAAGGATATACTATATAACTAAGCTATTATAGTTAGTAATAATAGCTAGACTACTAATGAGCTTAGAGTTGCCTAGCTAGAGCACTTTATTGCGTATATAAAGAATTATAGAGTAGGCGCGTAGCAGCTACTAATTATTAATAGCCACAAGAGTTATAGCTCGCTTAAGGGGTTGTTCGGTTGCAAATCGCCTCCATTTCATATCTGTTTAATCCGTGCGCCTTTTAGTGGCGGCTACTACTATGGCTTATTTAAATATGTAATTAAGTCAATTGTTTAGTTGCAGCTCCATAATAAGGCTCCATATTCGACTTCGCATAATGCGTAATTAACGTCGGTAAGCGATTTAAATGAGCCTCTTTCTACCACTAGGCCTCTATCGCGACTCCCTACTTTGGTGTAGCAATAGAGCCTCCTCCTCGGCCAACGCCCTCTCTGCGATTAACGTATCCTACATCTTTGCCCACCTCCTGTAGGGGCCGTAGTAGAGTTACAGCGACGCCCGTGACGCCCGCGACGCCCTAGAAATAAGCTTATTATAATTATAAATGTTAAAATATTATTATTATATAAGGCTTATAAATGCGACAGTAGTATCGCAATTAGGGCGTGTGGAGTCACTATATCGCAAGAAGTCGTTACTTTGCGCGTATATAAGAGCTCTATATTAAAATGGAATATAGAATAAGAGATTAAGGCTATATATTAAAACGGTGCCAAGAACCTTATTTTAACTACTATATACAGTATAGCTTGTAAATTTGCCGCGCTTACTAATATGGAGGAGCTCCATATTTAAAAGTCGTTATATTTACCGAACGACACCCTTATATTTATATTTAAGCTCCATTTCGGTTACAATATGGAGCCTCCATATTGAAACGGAGGTGCAACCGAACGACCCCTAAATTTTAGGAGATTTATAAGGAGAACAAAATCTATACCCTCTATATGCTGCCTTATTCATTACACCTCTTATAGCCGCTTAATATTAGCTACTTCTCGCCGTTAAAGCGCGCGTATAGCCACTAGATTAGCAGCCTAATTTAGAGCTATATTAACTATATTACGAAGCTTAAATTCCTACTAGCCTTCTACGCAGCCTATTAACGATTAATTACGAAGGATAATATCTACGTTAGCTTTTAAGGCGCCAGCCTAGTCCTATATAATCTAGAGGTGGTACTCTTAAGGCTTAATATAAGGCTTTATACGCCGCCGCTACTAGCTATACTAGAGCTCTGGAAGTTTTAAATACTAAGTAACGCGCGCAAGCTAGCTGCTTAGTTAACTCTTATTTATAATTAGATTTAAAAGCATTAAAATTCTTCTTCCATATTAATTCTTTAATTAGTTAATTAGCTTGCTAAAGGCGCTAAGATAATAGCGCATTAAATTATATTACTACGTAATTAAGTCTCTACTCTTAAGAGGGTAAATAAGGCAGCTATAATATATAAATAGTATAAAATAAAGCGGATTTAGAAGCAAGGCACCTTATTAAAGGTAGAGGGAGAGGAGATTATTACTTAAAAGGATATTAAGCAGTAGTAAAAGAGCAAAAGGTATTAAGGTAGGGTGGAATTAGGCGTAAGCTAGTAAGCCTTAGTACGCTACACGCGCTATAGGGGGCCTAGGCATAACTTACGTACCTATAAAAAGAATACTATAGATACTGCTTAAATTAGGATAGCTACTATATTAATAGTATTTTAATACGTTGTTAATCTACGTACCGGTAAAGGTAGAGAAGCTTAGTAAAGTGGCCGACTTACTTATATAGCCGACTTGCTTATTAAGTACGTTATAAGAATTACCCCTCTCGCCTATACTCTTCCTTTTCTTTATAAGCAACTTACTTAATTCCTTTAAGAAAGGGGCGACCTAGGAGATAGGCTTTATTAACAATACAAACCTAATTATATATAGTTTAACAGCCGTAAAGAATTGCAGAATACTAGAGAAAGCCTATAATACCTATATAGAATAGGCAAGACAATATAGAGTCTAATTCTTATAAGAGAAATACCAGCTAATCTATTTTATAAGGAAATGTAACTAATCTATAGACCTTTAGCATATAATTTATATCTAAGGCTTTAGGGGTTAACCAGTTTAGGGCCTAAGGGTATTAAGAGTATAGGTAGATAGTAAGCTCTAGTAAATTGTATATACGGCGTAAGTAGCCTATAAGGGCTAAGTATAGTACATTATATTATCTAGGATCGTTAACTCTATATAGGGTCTATGCTTTTAGAGGTCGCGCCTACTATATATAGCAGTTATCTAACTAACTATAACGTATAGATCTAATATTTGGGCTATAGGAGAAACCAGAAAAGGCCCCCCTAAATTACTCCTTAAACTACTCTAAAAGGTCTAAATAGTATACCTCTAGAGTATTATAGGCGGGTATAAGTAAACGGCTACAGCACTACTTAAGAAGGAAGCTAATATCCCCCCCCTATAACTATATATTAAAGCCACTGCAATATAAAGGGCGTAAAAGGAGTATAGCTTAAATATTATAAAGTATATTAAGACACGCCTAAATAAACTATAGAGGGACCTTAGGGTGCCCTATAGGAGAACAAACTAATAACCCCAAAGTAGGAAAGATATCTTAGAGAAATAAGTAGAGAAAGTAGAAAAAGAATAGTATTACGTTAAGGCCTAGGCCTATATAGAGGAGGAAGGGAGACGCGTAAGAGGCCAGTAAAGATAATAGTAAGAGAGAGAAAGGAGCTAAAGCAGAGTATAAAAAAATACTAGAAAACCATCTACTATAATATAATACTGGCTAGACTAATACTGGAGAGGCGTATGGGAATTAAAGGCATAGAGGCTAACTTAGGTAAAAGAAACCTAGGCCGTAGTATAGTTAATACTATAGGGGGTAAATACCTAAGAGCTTTAAGAAGGCCTAACAAAGGTAGAAAATATAATAGTAACACTTTTAAGAATAGAAATAATAGGACTAAAAGATTAGCTCTACTAGGTGGGTGTTTTAGTAGGTAGCCTAAGATATAAATATAGCTGGCTAAAACAGACACTAAAATATATAATACTGTTATACCCCTTATAAATAAACTAAGAAGTAATACTCTTAGTAGCTAGTATAGAGAACTATAATATACTACTCTTAATATAAAAGGTTTTAAGGCGGTTACTTAATAGCTTATTAGCTAAAATATATTAGACTAGTTCTGGGTTATAAAGTATAAGGTAAGGATGTAAATAGGGAGTCCAATAATAGAATAATAGGTATATTGTATAGACAGAGACAAATCCTTAAGGGAAAAGGAGGAGTCTATGTGCGAGGTAGGAAGGGTTTTCTCTAGGCACGTATAGCGCACGCGCCTTACAGGCAAGTCACCCCTGGGTTGCCCCAGGTCGCCTGTACCTTGCGGTTATATAACTATCTACTCAGGTTTTACCTAACAATACCCCCCCCTTTAAAAAGGGTCGTCCCCAATCCTTTATATACTTAAGCCTTAATAAAACCCCATAAAAAACCTTAGTAAGGAAAAAATTTAGAGGGGAAAGAGTGTCTTAATTTTGCGTATAGAGAGACGGGTAGATATATACGCGGCGCAAAGATATTAAGGAACTTTGACCGGCGGTTAAAGATGTCTAATTAGTTAGATTTGCCTTGCTAAGACTCCCCTATATTTAACCGAGCTAGTAGCGATTTTGTATACCCGGTATGGAAAATCCTAATTAGTCTATTTAATAGGTAGAGCTAGTGGAGCTTAATACCGTCGCCTGAATTTAGTAGACCAGAAATATTCCAAAAGCTCACTTATATAGGTAGGTCGCTAGTACCTCGCGGGTCGGTTATAGGTTATTTATATATAGCCAGATTTATAGACAGTAAGGCTATATGCCTATTAAACCTGCCGCTGACCCTGCTTTAGCCTTACGCTATACTGGTATAGCGCCGTATATACTTCGCGGGTAGGTTGCAGGTTACTTATATATAGCTAGGTTTAGGACGGCAAGGCTATATGCCTATTAAATCCGCCGCTGACCTATACTTTAACCTTACGCGTTATCTATATAGCATATATATAGAATAGTATAAGTTATTAGTATAGGTTACCACTAGCGGGTTACTAGCAGGTTATAGACCCCGGTTAAATGGACCTTAGTTATAAATAGGCCTGTTCTCTAATATATAAGTAATCTACTTAGCTAGTATAGAGTAACGGACTAGGTCTAGAAAGGGTGCTTTCTAAATTAAGCTTTATTGCCGGCGTACGCCGTAGCCTTACCTATAAGTCACTAGTATCGCCGGGTTGCGTTAGAGTGTGGCTTACGTAGGATATTAATAAATTAAAACTTTACCCCGTATATACGCCGCAGTTCTTATAGCAATTGTTACTTATTCTTTGATCCCTTAGGACGTTCTCTGCTCCGCTTTAATATAGGTTATATTTTAATAGCGGCGCTTACTTTTCGCCTGCGCTTTAGCTATAAGGCTAGGGTATCCCGCTTACGGTACTTATCTAGTAGTTGTTGACAATTTTTAAGTTCTATCTCGTATTTCCATTTATTATACTTATTTGGCTATCCTAGCCATTTAATGAGGTACTGCGGTTGTCTAGCACGATCTTAGTAGGCGATAATTGCTTCTACTTCCCAGCTGCCTTTTTTAAGCTCTTTTACTGCCGGGGGTTAAAACCTAGGGCGTGACCTATAAGGCTCTAGTAGGGAGATATAGAAGACTGGGTGGAGCCGTGCCATAGTAGGTGGGAGCTCTAGCTTATATACTTACTGCCCTACGCGCTCTAGGATCTGAAACGGTCCCATAAACTTATAGTTAAGCTTTTTATAAGGATGTTTTGTGCGGATGTTCTTAGAGGAGAGCAGGACTTGTTTACTAACGGCGAAATGCTTGGCTAGATAGTGATAATTATAGTATTTTACCTAAAGCTTTTGGGCGTACATTATTGATACCACCGCTGCCTTACGTGTGAGGCGCAGGCGTTATAGATACGTCTCTATAAGTTGGATATTTGTTGACTTAGACCCCTCCCTACCTTGCCAGGAGTCTTAGATGCTGTTTAGGACTCTGTCCGGGACGTTTAGTAGCTAGCTATAGGCGAGCTTAATGGGGGAACGCTTTGTTATAGTATGGACCTTAGAGTTATAGGCAAAGGCTGCTTCTTTAAGTAGGGAGGCCTAATTAGACTATTCCTAGTTTGTAAATATACATAGGTATACCTTAAGCTCCTAGTTTTAACGCTTTGTCTAACTATCTATTTACGGGTAGAATGCAGTGCTGAGTTTATATTAAACGCGGAGATAGTAGTATATAGTGCTTTAGTACTCGCTCGTAAATATACTACCCCTATTAGAGATAATATTATCTAGAGGCCCTATTTACGTAAAGACTTTAAATAAGAGTTCTGCGAGTTACGTAGCATTAATTATCTTATATACTGGATAATAGCGCACTAGCTTTATAAAATGGTTTATAAGGACAAGGACGGAGTTATACTCTACGCTATTAGGAGTCTTAGACTCTAGGAGATCCGTAATAAAGTTAAGTAAATAATGCTACTAGGCTCGGGTGGGGACCTAAAGAGGCTGTAGCTTACTATAGGGTTTATAGCGGCGCGATTTAGAGCGTTAGTAGGCATTGTAATTATCTAGGTATTTATAGAGGTCCTGGGTAAGGCCGTTCCAAGTATACTTTTACGCGATTACCTTAAAAGTACGGTTAAAACCATAGTGGCCGCCTATAGGATCGTTATGATTCCGCTTAAGGATCTCCTATTATAGTAGTGTGCAATTCAGCACCTAGACCTTATTATTTTGCCTTAGGAATTCTTAATTATTAAGGGTGTAGTCCTTATTACTGGTAGGAACTTGTCCCTAAGTTAACTAATTATATATAGAGCGTGTAAAGGCGTCCCTTTTTTATACTTTATAAATAAAATTAACTAGTGACTTGGGGGGTTGTTCCATAAACGCCGTTTCGGCTAAAGCAGCTACTACTACCTCTTGCCGTGGTATAAGACTCTGCGCAAAGTCAGTGCTAGCGAAGTAACGTATAATGCGTAGGTAACTCGCTAGGTTGTCGCGGGGGACTGTAGCCTAGGCTAAGGGGTCTTCCCTAAGGTTAAGCGCTATTAGGTCAGTTGAAGTAGTCTTAAAGAAAATAGCAGGACGCTTTAATCCGCCGGCGCCAAGTTCGCGAGGGTTACTCGCATACTACACGCATACTACTTACTAGTTTGGTGTAGTAGCACCAGGGCCGCCCATAAGGCCTATAACCCGCAACTTTTACTATAATGTAGGTAGTATAGTATTAAGGATTGTCCTCTTACTGCTATTTTTAAAGCCTTTGGTATAATCCGGGCGCTAGAATAATATATTGGCAGGATTTATCTTGCCTAGCTTATATTTAATCTTAAAATTAAACTTAGCTAGTTCCTTGGCGTACTAGGCCTGGCAAGTAAATAAACTCTTAGTGGTTATAAAGTACCTAAAATTATTATAATTATAGAGTACGCGTGTTATATACGCGGCGTGTTTAAGGTAATAGCGCCACGTCTTAAAGTATTGCACTATAGCGAGTAGTTCTTTATTATATGTATTATACTATACTTCTAGGCTAGTAAGCTTCTAACTATAATAAGCGATTAGGTGCCAGTAGAGTTAATCTCCCTACCTTAAAGGCTGCAGAAGTATACCACTATAGGCATAGTTAGAAGCGTCAGTAATTACTATTAGGGGTAGATTAGGGTCAAAGTGTTGAAGTAGAGGAGCCTGTATAAACGTAGCGCATAGCTTACAAAACGCCTACTGCGCGTCATCGGGCCAGGACCAAGGTTGATACCATTTAGTAGGCCCTTTTGACTTGCGTTTCTTCTTCTTCTCCCTATCTAACGTCGGGTCGCAATGTGCCTATGTAAGATATGCATGTAGGGGGTATGCGGTATCCGAGTAGTTTTAGATAAATCGCCTATAGAAGTTGGCAAAGCTAAGGAAGACCTAGATATCCCTATAGGACTTAGGCTCGGGCTATCCCTTAATAGCTTTTACGCGGTTAGGGTTTATTACAATACCCCTAGGGGTGATAATAAAGCCTAGGAACTTAACGTTCTTAATATAAAAGATGCATTTTGATAGTTTGGCGTATAGGCCCTAAGCGCGGAGCTATCGCAGTACCTACTTAACATACTTGACGTACTTGTCCTTATTATTTAAGTAGATAAGAATATTATCTAGATAAACTACGTAGATGGTATCTACTAGGGTTTCTAGAGCTTTATAAATATAGCTCTAGAAAGTTATAGGGGCGTTGGCAAGACTAAAGGGCATTACTAGGTACTTAAAGTGACCATAGCGTGTCTTAAATGCGGTCTTCTATTCGTCTCCCTTTTTGATACAAATCTTATAGTACGCATCACGAAGATCCAGCTTTATAAATATCTTTATATGGCTAAGCCTATTAAAGAGCTCGCCGACTAGCGGTAGGGGGTACCGATTTTTGATTATGATTTTGTTTAGGCGTCTATAGTTAACGCATAGCCGCATTATACTATCTGCTTTCGGCACGAAGAGGATAGGCGCTCTAGTAGGCGACTTGCTAGGCCTAATCTAGCCCTTTTTGAGAGCACTATCTAGGTACTCTTGTAAGATCTATAACTCTTTCTATAAGAGGTTGTAGAGGGGCATTTATAGTGGCATCTTGCCTTCTTCTAAGTTAATTACATAGTTGTACTTAGAGTTCTACAGTAGTATACTTACTAGCTCGTTAGAGAAGATATTAATTTCCTCCTTATATACCTCTGGTAGGCCAGGGGCCACGGAGGTTAAAGCGACTATTACGTAGTAGTGTGCTTCCGGGAGCTAGTGGAGAGAAGGGTGCGGCCAATATGCGTTTCGTAGGTGTGCTTATATAGAGAGTGTATATAGCTCTGCTATAGTATACTTAATAGTTTTAGGGTTTCGATTACCTCCCCCTTATATATAGGTAATCTGCGCTAGCACCGGAGGGTCTCTATAGATACTCGCTGCTAGTGACAGCAGGTCCTTTACTATGTTTACAACTAGTGTCTTTACGTCTAGAGGGTCTGTATAGGTACTTGCTGCTAGTAACGACAGGTCCTTTATTGTGTTTACGACCAGTATAAAGAAGGAGTCTTCTAGCTATAGCGAATAGACTATTTTGCCAGCCTTAATATCTGCTAGGAGAGCGTTAAGAGTAATTATCTAGAGGCGTCTAGGGTTTAAAGTACCCTAGACAAACTATCTAGAACGGAAGCTAATTAATAGATCTACTTCCGCGAGCCAATCCTATTTAAGAACTATATTATAACCATTAAATAAGCCGCCCTAAAAGGTCTGTAGGCTAATAGTGCGAGAGGTACCCTAGGAGTCGCTAGTAGTGACCGTTAGATTATAAGCATCCTAGATTATTATTTAGTTGCTATTAAAGAAACGTATAATAGGTTTATATAAACGTAGCGCATAGCGTATAGGTAGGTTAAACCTATAGACGATATTTTGATTAATAAGGTTAATTTGGCACCCATTATTATATAAAGTATATAGGCGGACTTCGCCCTAGGGTGTATTTATCGCGACGTGTACTACAATGCGTTTCTTCTCTCCCTCTATATTAGGCCCTAGTTATAGTTAAAAGAGATACGCTACTAGGGCTTTAAGTTTTCCGAAGCCCAAGCTAACTTCTCCTTATTGGCCTGCTTCTAGTGTTCCTTATAGTAGCCGCCTGCGGTTCTTCGACTCGCCTGCGTAGCACTAGCGTCCAAGGGGTCCCCTAAGCTATCTAGCTTTTAGGTGGTCTCCCTAGGAGTTTACTTAGAAAAGCGTTGCCCTTTTTAGGTTCTATTCCCTAAGCCTAACTCTACAGAGCCTATACTGCGACCGCGCTTTATATGCGATAATTTGCCGCTACTACTTACGCGATCTTCCGCGAGCTTTATAGTATTAAGCAATTGCTCTATACGGCGGATTTTGTTAAAGAGGTCTTTAGCGGTTCTTACCCGTTAGGCAAAGTTCTGGCGGAAGAGCTCTGCTTATAGGTGGGCTGGGAGGCATAAGAACTAAAAGTTTACCTATTGCTTAGGATTAATAAAAGGGGTATATAAGAAGAGGTCCTCTAAGCTACATATACGGGCTAGGAAGACGTTAAACCTCTAGTTCTCCTTTATAATAGCCGTATAGTATATTATAACGTTATTAAAGCGTCTTACTATAGGGTTCCTAATCTGGTCTTAGACTATAGTCTTAAATTTATCCTATAGTAAAGGACCCTTGTCCTTAGTGCCTAACCGGCGATAAACTAGTTAGGCGATTGTCTTTTTTTTTATAAGACCTTTAATGGCCTAGCGCGTGCGTCGCTTATAGTTATAGTCAGCGTTATTAACCTTAAATTAGTTCTTAACTGCGGCGATTTACCGGTTAAAATGCTATTAAGTAGTACCGCTAATATTAGGTAGTGACTTCTTAACCAGGGCGTTAAGATTTAATTAGCGTATACGTTTACCACGTGACTTATACTCTTTACTAGAGAGGCAATAGGAGGGCTTTATTAAATCGATAATGCTCTATAAGTTGGCTATTTTCTTAGCTAGCTCGTCTAGCTCCTTTATATTAGTAGTATTAGGTGGGACGCTAGTAACCTTACTAAGCTCCTATTAAGCCTAGGTATATAAGTTAAACTAATCTCTAGCATTTATAGATATCTAATTATTTTAAGGTTTAGAAGGTGGCTTAGATTCTACTAGTATGCTTCTAGCGGTTTCGTCTATACTAGATTCTAAGGCGTTCTGCGGTTGCATCGCTAGCGTATTACTATTAGGTATAGGCGTCGGTTTTCTTTTTAGAGGTATTGTAGGAAAATTGAACCGGCTATCCTCCTAAGGGGATTGGTAAGGATTTGAATGTAAGGTAAGGATATAGATAGGGAGTCTAATAATAGAATAATAGGTATATTGTATAGACAGAGACAAATCCTTAAGGGAAAAGGAGGAGTCTGTGTGCGAGGTAGGAAGGGTTTTCCCTAGGTATATACAGCGCACGTACCTCACAGGCGAGTTACCCCTGGGTTGCCCCAAGTCGCCCATACCTTGCGGTTATATAACTATCTACTTAGGTTTTACCTAATATAAAGGAAATAGTAATAAAAGGTAAAGGGGCAAGCAATAGGCGCCCCTAATAACTCTATAGTAGTAGAGTAAAAGTTTACAATACTAGCGCGTCTATAGGCTTATTACGGCAGCAGTAGTTCCTAAAAAGGTTAAAAAGTAAAGTAGTAGAGCGCTATAGGTAACTTATAGGCGCCTTATAGGCGCCTTATAGGTAAGTCCTAAAAGGTAGGGAGACGGATTACAGGGTTTTCTTAAATAGAGGTTTCTCCTTATATGGATATAAGGAGTAGCCCGCGTGGGCCTAATAGGGATCTAAATTAGATGTTAAGCAATAAGTAATAATAATATATATAACTAGATAAAATTACTAATTCAGTAGGCTAGTGCTAGGGTTTAGTTCTTATTTACTACGGCTTTATAGATAAATTAGGCCTATATTATCTTATTAGTAAAAAACTATTATAGTTTCTCTATTTTCTTTATAAATTAATTTACTTTTATAACTTATAAGACATAATAAATAGGGAGAGGGATATTACTAAAGGGTCTAAACCCTATTTATAGATACTAGCTATAATTAGCTATAAATAACGAGTGTAATAAAGCCTTATAGGAAATAATACGGTATAATTATTAATAGACTAGGTATATAGGTAAATAAAAAGTTAATAATATAAATATAACTAGTAGAGTAGCTGCCTAATAGATTAACTATAAAGAGAGAACTATTTAAGGTAGTATTGGTTTTATAGGGTGATATTACATATCTATAAGTTATAGACAGTATGATAATTGTTAGTTAATTAGCTTCTTGTTAGAATGAGGAAGGGCGAGGAGCTTAAGACTTCTCGCCACGCTAGTGCCGCGGCGACACGTGACGACCGCCTGCCTTATTCCCGACACTAGCAACTCTTCTTTTGTGGTTGCTATCTATATATAAATACTGCTTAACTAGCGTAGTATTACAGGACTACCCTATAATACCTCGTATACGCCTACCAATTAAGCCCAGTCATAAGACCGCAATTTGCCGCAATCTGCCGCAATCTGCTATATTCTACCAGGCTATAGAATTCTGCCAAATTCTGCCAAGCCATAGACTTCTACCAAATTCTACTTAGTTATAGACTTCTGCCAAATTCTGCTAAGCTATAAACTTTTACTAAATTCTGCCAAGACTATAATAGCGTATAGTACGTGCCTGTTAACTATTGCTATTATAATATAAGTCTTGCTCCTACTCCCTTTTAACCTAACCTTTAACTTATATATATAGAGTGTTTATATTAATAAATGTCTTTAAAGCCTTATTTGGGTTTACCTTCGTTATTATATCTGCTAGATTGTCTTAGCCGTTAATCTATTAAATTTTAAAGAGTTCTTGCCGTTTATAGGACTGCTAAAGTGCCATAATATTAATTATAAGGCGCTTCTCCTTCGTGGTACTAAGCTTAACTAAACACTTATAGAGGGAGTATAAGTTGGTGCATACGATTATAGGAATAATAGGAATTTTAAGTTAATCTGTAATTATCTTTAGGGTAGTTCTAATTGTAATTGCTATATTAACTCCGCTAACTATTCTATATATCTCTAACACTAGAACGCTTTAAGTAACGCGCTTACTCTTAGTTAAGCTCTAGTAAATAAGATTACCGTAAATTATAAAGTTCTTCTCTTTGGTAGATTTATTCGCGATAATAATCTTATATTCTAGCTAGGAGCTAAAATCTTTATTATTTATAAACAATCTATTAATAAATACGAAGAGCTTAGCGGTAGGAAGATTAATAGGTATATAGAGTAATCCCCAATTAAGATGGTTTATTTGCTAGGAAAGGCGCTTATTTAGGGCGAGAATATTATCCTTAGTTAGTTCCTGGTATTAAGCGGCAATAGAGAGATTAAAGAAAGCCTTAGGTTAATAAATAGAAGCTATATAAGCTCCGTAAGCGCGTTGCTCTATATATCCTTGCTTTAGAGAATTAACGTTAATAACGTTAATTTTCTTACCTTAACCCTTCTAGCGTAAAGCAATAAAATCCTCGTTTAGGGAGAGGATATATTTATTAAAAAATAATAGTGTTATTAAATTAAGCTTTTCCTTTAGCTTTGCTATAAGATTTGCCTTTACTAGCTTATCTTCTTTAAGAGCTAAGAATTGGTCGTTTCCTAAGATAATTATATTATTAGTTTATATGCCGACGATTCCAAATGGGGTTCCCGTAGCTATAATAAGGAAATAGGGATTAAATATAGAAGTAGTTATTAAGAGCTTCTCTTTATAGTGCTTACTATAGGTAGCCCACTAATAAGTTTCTGCCTTTGTGATTTTATATAATGGCTTAAGTATAACCATAATCGTATCTTTAGGATATTAGTGGCGAATTTACTCTAAAAGGTATGCTAGTATTAAGCGCTAAAGGTGCGTCTTTAATTGGGTGTAGGCCTAAGTAATATCTTATAAATAAACCGCTATTTTATTCTTTATTAAGGAGGGAGCTAGCGTAATAATAACTTGCTAACTAGCTTATTAAATTATAGAAGACTACGTAAGAATTACCTCCTTACTATTATTATTGTAGCCTTAGATAATAAGCCTTAATTTCTTAAATAGGGCGTTAGTAGCTTTACCCTTAATCTCGTTAACTATTCTTAACTTAAAAATGCGAACTCTATTAAACTTATTAGGGTTATACTTCTTAAATTTAAAGACTCTTCTTATAATAAGACTATCGATCTTTTACTTATTAGATGCTTAGAAAGGAGCTCCTAAAGTTATAATATAACCTTCCTTTTAAAGCTGTTTTGTAAGTTTAAAGTTATTCTTCTCTTTAGCTATTATAAAGGCCATTAATAACTTAACTCTATTTTTAATGGCGGTAATAAATTGCTCTTCAAAATTAATAAGATATTAGCGATTTTGTAATCCCTTTAGGCGACCTCTACCGTATTATAGTTGCGGCGCATCTACTATAATTATATTAGAATCGTAGTCGCCTTCTAGAGTATGTTAATTATAGTTCTTTTTTAGGGCATCTTCTAGGGTATCCTATAAAGGCTTAAAACTATTATCTTTATAGTAAGGCTTAATAATAATTAAACGGAATTAAGTAGGTCCGTAAGGCATCTAAATAGTATAAGTTTAACTATTAATTATAATAAGTTAATATAGGCCTAACTACCCTCCCTTTTTACGCTATATATATACCTTAGACTAGAGTAGCAGGTTAAATATAGTTAAGGTATTTAGGCCATTTCTTATTCCTAGTGCGTTATTAACCTAGCGTATAGCGTAGAGACGTCGGACCTCCTTCGTTGCCTTATAAATAGCCTTAGCTTATTATACAATAAAGGGAGATAGTAGAGAATTATTAGTTATTTAAGGGTAGGCGCTAAAGACTAGTAATATAGATATAAGTCTATTTAGGCCAGCGGAATTGTTAATGGCTTTAACAGCTATTTATAAGGTAAGTTCTTTACTAGTATTCTCTAGTTTTAAAGAGATAATCTTATATACGCGATGTAATAGTATATAGTATTACTCTACTTTTCTAATACTATTATGTGCCTTAATAGGGACTTCCTTAACCTTAATTGCTATTACCTTTATCTATTATTAAAACTCTATAGATAAGAAGTTCTTTCCTATATTATAGACGATTTAATTAGGGGGTCCTAGGTAGATATTAATCTAGTATAATTAAAGGGTATCCTATATATTCCTAGCTAATATATCCTTTAAGAAACGTACGGCTTAGAAGAAGGTTAAAAAGTTAATAACTTAAAGTACTGGCTTACCACTAAGATATATAACGTTAATAATAATATAGAAGTTAAAGTTATAGTTATTTTTAAGGGTAAATTTAAATCGGCCAGGGGACTTCTAGTTTATTTAGTAATAATAGTAGTACTTTATAAGATGCTTAATTGCCTTAACCTTAACTTTATAGCCTACTCGATAAAGAACCCTAAGCAATTAATAAACGGAAGGGTGGCTAAAACGATAGTATAGTTGGCGTAACTCTAACTTAGTTAAGTGGTTCTAAGTAACACTCTTTTCTAGTTAATAAAGGAGCAACTAGGGGTAACCCTACTTGCGTATAATAGGTACTCAATTATCTCCCTAAATAAGTATATTCTTAAGGTTATTAAGCTTAACGCCTAATTTATTTATATCTTTAATGCAAAATAGAAACGGGGTATTTATGGGAACAATATAGAAATTAATGCACCCTAAGGGGGTTTGGACCCTAATTGTGCTAAGAGAAATTGTAGTACCTTTACTAAAACGAATTGTATGTTAGCTTACCGTTAAATAGTTAATCTAAACAAAGTTATTAAGCTGCTAAAGAGCTTAAACTTAAGGTTCTCCTACTATAGATACTCCTGCGGCTCTAGTATCTAGTATAATACTATAGAAGATATTTACTAAGTATCTATCGTTAAAGGAGAACGCGGAACTCTCCTTTAGCTTATTAAAGATATTTAACTTCGTAATAGAATAGAACGTAGATTGGTTATTAAGAATAGCAACGGTTTATATACTATCTACTTTACTATACTTAGTAAAGTATTGGTTAGGAAAGTAGTCCTTAATTTCTATATCCATAAGGAGCTATTTAGTTTTATTAACCTTACCCTTAAGATCTTTTATACCTTCGTATTAAACTAGGAAGCTTTAGAAGTAGGTTATAGTAACTTTATAATTTTTAATATTTTTTACACTTTAGCGAAACTTATTATATGCCTTCTTTCGCTTATTAAGAGAGTGCCTAGTTAACTAGTAATTTGGCTTTTTATAAATATAACACTTCTTTTAGTAATTACTTTAAAATAAACCTCTATAAGGACCTTATAGTTAACGTTAATTATACCCTTTACTATATTCCCTACCGCGGCCACTATATATTTAGTTAGTCTAGTTATAATTATATTAGTTAGGAATACTTAGTTAGGTAAGGTTTTTAGTATAAAACTATTAAGATTCTTATATTTATATTATAGTACCTATAGCGAAGCGTAGCTTAGTATATACTCCTTTAAATATATCCGCAGGTTTATATAGCGCTAAATTACACTTAGAAACGCTATAGTAGGCTAAGATAACCTAGTCCCTTAGACTGTTCTTATTTTAGTAAGTTTCGGTAAGGCTATATTAGATTTTTTAAAGTTTATTAAAAAGTAGTTAAAGACACTCTAAACGAGTCTTTATTAAGTTAGAAGTAATAACTCTTTAAAACGTAGTCTCCCGCTATTTAGATATATAAAGTTAGCGGTTTTTATTAGTCTTAAAGTGGGCTCTAGTAAGCTAAAGTATTATATTAAAGCTATAGTTTCTACCCACAATATAGTTATAATAAAATGTTGCCGCCTGTCCTTTTAATATAACTAAGTAAGTATAATAAAACTAGTGGTATTAGATTCTAACCTTGCTATAATAGTTATAAAAGACTTATAGTTTTATTCTAAGCATATTATATAGTTCTCCTTTAAACTTCTTCTCTTTATCTAAATATACCTTTATTAGATTCGTGACTTCTTATAATAGAGGCTTACCGGTTAGCTAAAGTAGAGGAGTTAAAGGCGGCGGAGGTGGGGGAAGAGTACCTTTAGGTAGGAGAGCACCTTTAGGTAGGAGAGCACCTTTAGGTAGGAGAGCACCTTTAGGTAGAAGATTAGCGTTTTAGGGGTTTTAATATAAATTAAAGTTGCCTTTTAAAGAATATAGGTTGGTTTTAGGTTTCTATAGTTAATATATAATCTTAGCTTCCGTCTATACTGGTTCTTCTATACTAATAATAACGGCCTAAATATTACTAGCGACTGGGTTACTATTCTTAGTAACGTATACCCTATTCCTATAGAGGAAGTCTTAAAAGTCTTAAATAATATTAATATTTCTAAGTGCTTAGGTATCGGCGGTCCATCTCACAAAATCCTCCCTAAAATATTCCTACAGTTGTAAATTAGCGTAGTGTCTATCTTAATAGAATAGAATATAGTGTAGAAGAAAACTATTAACTTATTTTACGGTATAAGTTATTATATTAAAGGCAAATTTGTCCTAATCTTTATTAATAAGTTTCGCGTGCGTAGCTACCCCTAGTAGTAAGGAGTCTTTCTAGTTATTTAGAGTAGCCATATTTTCGGAGGAAGGGAAGTGTTGTTAGTATAGGGATTGTTATTTAGTACGCGTTTGTAACGTATATTTGTCGTTTAGTACGCGTTTATAACGAAAATCTGCAATTATAGGGCTTAGGACCAGTTCTAGCCTTTTAGATCCTTAGATTCGTGGAAGAGTTTTATTTAAGGTTTAGGACCAGTTCTAACCTTAAAAGACAGCTTCCTCTAGCACGAGTAGCACTAGTATAGTAGATTATCTCTTCTTAGTGGAATACCTAGCTATTCTATAGTATAACAGTAAAGTTAACTACTAATTAGTGTTAGTTTTATAAGGTAATATTATATATCTATAAGTTATAGACAGTATAATAATTGTTAGTTAATTAGCTTTTTATTAAAATAAGGAAGGGCGAGGAGCTTAAGACTCCTCGCCACGCTAGTGCTGCGGCGACACGTGACGACCGCTTGCCTCATTCCCGACAGGTAGGGACTACGGTCCTTTAAAGATATAATACTGCGCTTAAGAAATATACTAAGTACATTAGTATATTAGTACGCCCCTTATATCCCTATATTTCTATATTTTTATAGTTTAATTAATTCTATCACCTTCAGCGCTATCTTTATTAAATTAACTATCTCCTCTTTAAGTAGTTATACTACTGCTAATATAAGGTCCGCAATGCCATCCCCCTCCTCTTTATCTTTATTTTTAAAGATACTACCTATCTGTGACGGCTCGCACAAATGCCTCTGAACCGAAGCTTGTGGATTGCTATCTCGTAAAGATACTAAGCTAAGGAGAAGAAGGAGAGGTATGTACAGGAGGCAGAGTAAACAGATATCCTATGAGGGCCGCCAAGACGCTAGTGATAAGCGAGCCAATAACAGGTTGGCAGAATTTGGCAGCAATATGGCAGAATTTGGCAGGTGACGCGCCCCAGCACCGTCACACTATCTCTAAGTTATTAATTAGAGGTATAGCATTCCCGTTTTTAATTTAATAATCTTTATTATTTCTAATACCTCCTATTAAATCTTTTACGTCTACTTATTATAATCGGCTTATTACTGCTATCCTCTTACTAGGTAAAGTAATACTATTTTATTCTTATTATATAGAGAAGAAGCTAATATATATTACAATCGTGGCTCTATTTAGTTACTAATCTTCTTTTTATACTAAGTGTATAAAATCGAATATATAATTATCCTATAATATTTAATCCGTCTTTAACGCTAAGTATATACGCCTTATTATTCTCTATAGGCGTCTAGTATCTTATCTAATTTATTATAGGGTTTTATATTTAATTCGCTACTAAAAATAAAAATAAAAACCAACTTTCTGTAGCCTATAGTAACCTTAAGTATCTATATAGCTAGTAGGATTATACTCTAGCTAAGTTCTAATATCTTTATACTAAAGAGCCTTAGGTACTTAATGCTTAACTAGCTACTTATACTTAGTTCTCCCGTCTTAAAAAGGTTTATAAAAAGGGTTATTTAAAGAAGCTCTGCCTAGCTAAGTAGAGCCTTTATAAATTAGAAAAGGATAATAATAAAAAAGATTCCGCTCTAATAGAGACAGAAATAACTCTAAGTAGTTTAGTAGCTGCTTTTCTTAGGTCCCCCCTAGGTAGCGTATTCTTTAGTAATCCTTTTTTATTATTAATATTACTTAACCTAATTTCTTTTAATACTTTATTACCTTTCTTATAGCATTTTTTAGATTGTATAATAGCTCCTAGGTAGTCTTATTATAGCCTATTTACTTATCCTTATAACTGATAATCTTTAAAAATTACTATTTATACTTCTCTTATCCTTTATATAACGTACTTAATAAGCAAGTCGGCTATACAAGCGAGTCGGCCACCCTACTAAGCTTCTCTACCTTTATAGGTACGTAGATTAACAACGCATTAAAATACTATTAATATAGTAGCTATCCTAGTTTAAGCAGTATCTATAGTATCCTTTTTATAGGTACGTAAGTTATGCCTAAGCCCCCTATAGCACGTGTAGCGTACTAGGGCTTACTAGCTTACGCCTAATTCCACCCCACCTTAACGCCTTTTGCCCTTTTACTGCTGCTTAATATCCTTTTAAGTAATAATCTCCTCTCCCTCTGCCTTTAATAAGGTGCCTTACTTCTAAATCTACTTCCTTTTACGCTATTTACGCATTATAGCTGCCTTATTTACCTTTTTAAGAGTAGAGACTTAATTACGTAGTAGTATAATTTAATACGCTATTATTTTAGCGCCTTTAGCAAGTTAATTAACTAATTAGAGAATTAATATAGGATAAAAATTTTAATGCTTTTAAATCTAATTATAAATAAGAGTTAACTAAGCGGCTAGCTTATACGTATTACTTAGTATTTAAGACTTCTAGAGCTTTAGTATAGCTAGTAGCGGTAGTATATAAAGCCTTATATTAAGCCTTAAAAGCACTACCTTTAGATTAAATAGGATTAGGCTAGCGCCTTAAAAGCTAGCGTAGATATTATCCTTTATAATCGATTATTAATAGGCTATATAGAAGGCTAGTAGAAATTTAAGCTTTATAATATAGTTAATATAGCTTTAAATTAGGCTGCTAATTTAGTGGCTATATACGCGCTTTAATGGTAGGAAGTAGCTATAGGGGGTATAATAAATAAGGCGGTATATAAAGGGTATAGATTATATTTTATTTATAGATTTTCTAAAATTTATGCAAGCTATAGCTCTTATAGCTATTAATAATTAGCAGCTGCTATATACCTACTCTATAATCCTTTATATATATAATAAAGTGCTTTAGCTAGGTAACTTTAAGCTTATTAATAGTCTAGCTATTATTACTAACTATAATAGCCTAGTTATATAGTATATCCTCCTAGTACTAAATAGAGAGGTAGTATTTACTAGTAAAGATAATAAATAATAGAATTACCTACTTAGCAGCGTTAATTCCTTAGATTACTATAACCCACTTATAATTACCTAGCTAAAGCCCCTTTAGCCTACTACGTCTCTCTAAGCTAATAATAACTAGCTATAATAATACCTTACCTATTATAAAGCTAGTTTTATTAAAGTTAAAGGTATCCCTATCCTATATACTATATATAGCCTTAGTATACGCTATAAGCTTAAACTAAGCCCTAATAGCCTTAGGATCCTTATATAGAGCCTTTATTAATTATAGGGTCGATTAAATTATATTATAAGGCTATTTATTTAGTTAATAAAGTTATAAGGCTACCTTTAGCTAACGTGTTCCACTAGTCAGTAGGTAATACTAGTTAGTAGGCCACTCCAAAAACCACTAAAAACGGGAAAATCGCATCTTGATATCTCAATAACGGCTTAATAATAAATTCTAAAATTCTATAGCTAGCCTTTTATGCCTATTCTAAGACCCTACTCTAACTTTAGAAGTAATTTATTAAGCAGTTTTAGAGGAATAGCAATTTAGCTCAAAATTGGGGGCTAAAACTTAATATCTTAATAACAGCTAGGCTTATTATTCTAGAACTTTAATAGGAGTCTTAAAATAAACATAAAAGGCTAGCTATGGAATTTTAGAATTTATTATTAAGCCGTTGTTAAGATATTAAGATGCGATTTTCCCGTTTTTGGTGGTTTTTAGAGTGGCCTACTAACTAATATTACCTACTAACTGGTGGAACACGTTAACCTAACTAGCGCCGCGCTTAGTAAGCTTTTTTAATTTAGGCTAGTAATTATGTTATAGCGTAAGTTTAGTATATTAGTCCTAAAGCGTAGATTAGGGGACGTTAAACGTAGATATAGCCTTCTATACGCTTTTAATCTAGCCTTTATTAAGAGCTAATAAAGTAAGGAGTATATCTACTTTATTATAGGGTTTATCGCGTATAAGATAGTTATGCTATAGTAGGAAATATAGAGCGTATAGTAGAAAGTTAGTGGGGTAGCCGACTTGCTTATATAGCTAACTCGCTTATTAAGTACGTTATATCTACTTTATAAACTAATAGCTTAATATCTCTATATACTAGCTTTAGTATTATAATATACTATATAGGATAGATCTTTATTTTAGCTAATAGGTTTAATTTATATATAACTAGTAAAATTCTCTATATAATTTTAAAAGGACCTAATCTAATATAGTTTAACTTTTTACTTAGTCGTTAACTCTTAAAATTTTTATATAGTAGCTATACTTTATCTTCCTCCTTAAAACCTAATCTCTTAGATCTCTTAGTATTATAGTACCTTTTTATTCCTCTTTATACCATCTTTACTAATTTAATAAGATTTATATAAAGATTAATTAGTATCTCTATCTGTTTGTATCAACTTAATAATACAATTAAGTTATATCCAGGGGCACGAAATACGTATAGTATCGTATGCTCTTTTAGATGGTGGTGACTGTCGATTATATTAAAGCAGACTACGTGGTCTATATACTAATGCGTCCCTCCCCCCTTAATTAGTTAGTGCTTTAGAAGTGCACTAGACGCGTAAGCGGGTGGTTAGTGCACCTAACGCGTAGACGCGTAGTTGGTGTACCAAACGCGTAAGCACGCGATTGGTACAATAGGTGCTATAATTATACACTGGCGGTACTTAAAAAATAGAACCACTTATATATAGTCTCCGTAATTGCTTTAATAGAACTGTAAAATACAAAGGAAAATATATAGGAAATCTCCCCTAAGGTGCTATCTAGACTGCCTTCTAAACGGTGTTTTAAGCTAGCCGTAAGTCAAATCTTAAGGGCCGCCAAGGCGCTAGTGCTAAGCGAGCCAATGGCGATTTTCCATCCCGGGGATGGAAAATTGTAATTGGTTAATTTAACTACCCTATAGAATTCGGCAGGTTACGTGAGTCCACTAAGTTCCACCGCAGCTTTTCTACCATTTTCCACCTATACTATAACATGGGCAATTTTGCGGCAATTTGGGGCAATCTGCCTGTGCTAATTATTTAATAGCTTACGGTCCGTAGAATAGACCGTATAGTAAACCGTACGGCCTTCTAACGGGCCGTAGACGTACCATAGGTGCTCCATTAGTCTCATTCCACCCATTCTATAACTTTTAGATTAAGCTTATTTGTGTTAATTAGGGTTTTAAGGGCTTAACACGGCTTTGCCTTAGTCATAGCATCTACTAGGTTGTTTTCGCCGCTAATCCATTTAACCTCCGCAATTTCACGTTATTTATAGGCCTGACGTAAGCACATTAGGTTGACTATAAGCCTCTTCTCTTATATCGTACCTAGTTTAACTAGGCAGTTATAGAGGGACTTTAAATCGGTGTATAAAACTAGGGGTAACTGCTCTAGTTATAGAATCTTCTAGACCGTTAATTTAATTACGGCTGCTATATTAAAGCCATAAGCTAATGCATATAGTTTAGAAGCTAGTATACTGCGGGTTACTTATTTGCACTTAATTAAAGACTAGTGCAGTATATTTGCGTCCTAATTACAGTCCGTAAGTACAATTACAAATCCGATTTATAATAATAGGTCTTTATTATTGGCAAAGGAGGCATCCATAAATGCCAGTGAGCTAAGGGAACTTAGGTCTAGTAGTATAAAAGTAAGTCCCCTTACTATATTGTTAATTTGCCACTAAATGCGCTTATTAAGCTACTTAATATTTTCTTCTTGCGGATCTACTGCCTAGGCCGCAAAGGATAAATCGTAGGCAGATTTGGGTTGGCAGACTGTGGCAATATAGGCGCCTCTTACACGCTATGCAACGTATTAGTCCTTCGTATCTATAGTCTTATAGGTCTCTCTACGGGAGCTAGTAAGGTCCGTAGGCTTTACTGTAATAGGCTTTAGGTTTTAAGCCTAGCGTTCCTAAGTTAGCTTAATTAGGTTGCCCTTTTATATAATTAGGCCTCTATCAAACTTAATTAGATTCTGCTTAGTTAACTACTCTTACGGCTTTACCAAGAACTTAGCCTTTTATAGTTTAGTTTCTTTAGCATCTATAAAGGTCTGGTCTGCTAGGAATAGGGTATTATCTATTTAAAGTCTAACAATACTAAGGCCGTTTAATGGGCTATATAGGAGGCAGGGGTTATAGGTTAACTATTCCATTTTAAGTTTACTAACGTGGTGCTAGTAGTATATTTTAAACTAATGGTTTCCGGCTTCTAGTACTCCGTAAAGAGGTTTTATAACCTATAAAATTATTCCTAGTTATAGGTTAAGCTCGCGGGGTAGTCATATAAAGATATCCCTACTTAGGTAGGTATTAGACTGCATATAGGCTTGTAAGATATCCCGTAAGTAAAGGGCTACGGGTTTGGTTTACTATAGCCCTGGCGTAAGTACAAGTATAATCCGTTAGCTAACTCGTTAAATTGTAGGCAATTACGTAAAAACTAAGTCCTTTCCTTAGTCGTTGTAGGCTTATATAATAAGCCTTAATTTTTTAAAAGCTTTGTTAGTACTAGGGTGCTTAATTTTATTAATAAAGCGTAAGTTAAATATACGGACGCCTTGCGAAACGTCTCTCTCCGTTATAACCGCAAAGACGCCCTTTTTAAGTAGTCCGTTAATCTCTTTACGTCATAAGTCCGTAAAAGGGGTTTCCTATACTAGAACTAATATATCTGTAAGTGGAGATTGCCTTACGGATATTCCTACGGAGGTTAGGTAATTCTCTATTACGGGGTTCTTAGTTATAGGGTGCTTTCGGGGGCATCCTTAACCGCGCTTTATAGCCGGTTTAATGGGTTTCTAGGGGACTTCTAAAGTAGGTAGGGGTGCTTCTAGTTCGTCTAGTTTAACGGCATAGGTATTTTCAGACTAAAAGTAGGGTTTTACGGACGTGCTTCTAAAGTTAGTCGGTCCGCTAGGAAGTTATATATAGTACGTTTCGTCTTCTACAGCCAGTAAATAATAAGGTCCAGTCCAGTTGCTGCTCTTATGCTATACAAGGACTTTAGAATTAAGCGGGAGGTTATAAACTAAGGTTATGTTAGGTCCGTTACGGTAATATAGGGCGCTATTAACGGCTTATTTGGCCCATAATTTAACTATTTCGGCTATTGCCTTCCGTATTATAGCTACTTATTCTATAATAAACGGGGCAGAAGGGCCTAGGTTACTTATCCTTAGGTAGGCTCCGTAAACTAAGAGGGTGGGTACTAGTCTATTAGGGCTAGCGGTGTCATTAACAGCTTTTACGGCCATCTGTAGAGCTAGTTCCTTTTAAATGTCCTTGTATTCGTCTATAATAATCTAGTAAGCTCTCTATAAGGCTAGGTAAGCTCGCTTAATAAGCCTGACGGACTAATGCGCCTTAACTAGGACAGCTTTTGTTAATATAGCCATGGCCGTAGTATACTATTAGAATTCCTTACTAATAAAGTTCCTACTGGCGTTGTAGGTAATATACTTAGGGGGTCTAACGTATATATTAATCCAGCAGGTTTATAAAATATCCTAAGTATATTTTACGGATATATTTTACAACTAACGGGCGGCTTAATAGCGGGTTGCCTCGTCAATTATGTGTAATACTAGGCTACCGTTAATATACATAATGTCTACATACACTAAGTGGTTAAAATTAAGGTCTTTATAAAGAGTGAACTTAAATCGGCCTAGGGAACGTCTGTATTTCTGGCAGAAGGAGCAGTATTTGGTTAGGTGGTTAACTGCCTTCCTATTAACGTCGTTATATCTAGAGCGTTTAAGGACTCTATATAGCTTTTCGGCTAACGGGTGGCCGAAACGGTGGTATAGGCGGTAGATCTTAGTACTAGTAAGGTAGCATGGGTTATAGTTAAAAGATTCCTAAATATAGGTCCGTAAAGTCTCTCCCTATATAAGGAATGGGTGTCCGAATTGTTATATAATTGGTAGGGTGATATGCTTACTTCCTAGGGCAGTTATAGGGCCAATTAAGGTGTCTATAACATTGTTATAGTAAACCTATAACCTGTCTATATCCGCAAGGCAAAGTAGGAAAGGGGTGTCCGCTTTTACTACGTGGAAGTTAACTAGGCTAATTGGAGTCTTAACTGCGACTAATCTAATTAATGCGGTTGAGCTAATGCCGAACTAGACGTTTACGGCCCTAGTTTGCGTAATATTGATGTCCGTATTATTATCTGTAGTGGTCTTATATATAAGGTATTATCCGTAGCCTATGGTAGACTTTTTAGAGGCACCTATGTTAATTATAACACCGTAGAATTCCTTGGGGGTATAGCGTTCTGTGGTGATATATATAAATGGGTCCTATTTATAGTCTATAACGTCCGTAATAGGGGTACTTATAGAATGGTTTTTAGGCGTAATTAAGTGTATAAAGGAGCGGTCGGCTAATACGGTTATAGTATTAAAGGCTTGGCTGTCCATAAAGGGTCCAAAAGTGGTTAAGAACGTCTCTAAGGTCTTCTGTTCCTAAGCGTCTAAGTTAAAGTCGATTATAAGGGCTTTTATTAACTTATTAGGAGGCTCCTTTACTTCCTCTCCTTTATATTCTAAAATAAACTAGTTGATCTAGTTATTAAGTCTCTTCCTAGACTTATTACATTCTTCCTAGGTATGCCTTATAGACTAATATCCTTCCTTACTACATACGAAGCATTTTTAGCTTATTTGTTTATGGGGGTATACTTTTATACGGGAGTTGCTATAGGGGTTATAGGTGGGACTTGGTTGGTACAGGTGCTACTAGCGGTAACGGCGGTCCGTAAAGTAGGCTTCTGTGTTTATTTGCGGATATTAAATATCCGTAATAAAGGCTTAAGTGCTGCCTAGTGGGTTTAAGACTTCGTATATTATAATAGAGGAGCGTAGATTATTAATAAGGCCAGCTAAGGTATCTGTAGGCTTGTAGTAGGCGTACTTATAGGGCTCTACTTCCTAACAGGCCGTAATAAGTTTATTGTACAGGAAGTCGTCTATTTAAAGCTTAGCGTTAAGGCAGTGCTATAGGTACCGGAGGTCTTTAATAAGAATTTGCAGGCACTCTATAGTCGATTTTTTAGTATTCTTGTCGATTACGGTCCGTAGCTTAGTTGCATTCTATTAGGTAAGGATATTACGCTTATATTCCGGTCCTTTAAAGTAGTTATAGGTAGCTTCGCATAGTTTATCAAAGGGAACACCAAGAGGGTTACTCTTAAGGTTGGTGTAGTAGTGGTTGAGTGCTAGGCCGCGCAGTATAGTAGAGTAAGCTTAGCTAAACTCTTATTTAGGAATATCAGCCTTCTGGCAAAGGTCTGTAAAGAGAGTTAGTTTAAAGTTAAAATTGTTATTTTTACCGCTATATTTAGACTTGTTGGTATAGAGCTTGGCTAGGTTAGCTAGCTCCTTGCTATAGGTCTTTACTTAGGTGGGTTGCGGATCTATAACTTAGGCGGGTTATAGATCTATAACTTAGGCAACGGCGGAAGAGTTTTGGCCCATATTTTAGTTTACGGGGGTATTACGGTCCGTAACTTAAGAGTAGGGTATATTTTAGCCGGTAAGGTTAATTCTAAAGCCGCTTAAGTCTGTAGGACGAATTTAGTTAAGTAGGTTAGGTATAAGGCTAGCAATCCCATTAAGTTTGGAGGAAGTAAAGAGTTTATTAGTAGCTTTAACCTAGTCTAGGATTTCCTCTTTAGTTTATTCTGTTTGGTCCTTCTTATATATTATATTATATAAAGACCGTGTAATAGTAACTCGTTTGTTCCTTTTAACCTATACACCTTAATAACGTAAAAGGGTTTATAGGTTACGGATAGTAGTAGGGTTATAGGCCTTAAAAATAGCTTCCGTAAAGTCCGTAAAGTCTTCCTAGTATTACTCTTATAGGTTATCGTTTATAAACTTAAAGTATCTATATTTAAGGATTTTAAACTTAATATAGTCGTTAATGTTAGTTATAGACTTAAGGTTGACTCCCTGCCTCTACTTTTCTTAACCTTTATTAATCTGCTTGCTGAGGTCTGCTATACTATATGTGTAGTATAATACGTAGTAGGTAGGAAAGGTCTTATAGTAGTCCGTAAAGGCAATTAACAGGTCCGTAATGGTTTGTAGAAGGGTAAGGGGTTTTTATAAAAGGTCCAGAGGGGTTTAAGGTTTAAGGGGGTTAAGGATAGGGGGTTCTATAAGGGTCTATATTTATATTTATAAACTTTTAATAAACCGTACTAAGACTTAAATAAGTATATAGGGTTGGTGATAGTTTATAATCCCCTAACTTCCGACCTTTTAGTAGGTCGTACTAGGATATAAACAGGTAGTCGCTGTCGTATATCGCTTGGGGGAGGTGTTAAGTAATTGCTGATCTGTGCGCGCTCACTGATTAGTGTTTATATCAACTTAATGATACAATTAAGTCATATCTAGGGGCACGAAATACGTATAGTATCATATACTCTTTTGGATGGTGGTGACTGTCGATTATATTAAAGCAGACTACGTGGTCTATATACTAATGCGTCCCTCCCCCCTTAATTAGTTAGTGCTTTAGAAGCGCACTAGACGCGTAAGCGGGTGGTTAGTGCACCCAACGCGTAGACGCGTGGTTGGTGTACCAAACGCGTAAGTACGCGATTGGTACAATAGGTGCTGTAATTATACACTATCCTTTACTTATTATAGTAATAATAGTATTCTTAGCTTATACCCGTAATTCGCCTTAAATAGTAATATTCCAATTTCTTTTAGTAGTATTATATTATAAATAAACTATATAACCAGTAATTGTAATACCTAATTATTATATATGTAATTAATATAGTATCTTAGATACTACTCTAGTGTCTAATTTAATCTTTCTATTTAACTGTCTATTTATAAATAATATATAGTAAAAGTCGCTGCTTAAACTCCTTACTCTACTAAAAATACCTCCTAAAATACTACTAAAAATCTTAAATCTCTATCCAATATAATTTTTTATTAATACTCTATATTTTAAAAATACTTCTTTAATATAAATTTTAGCTATATCTTTCGCTAAGATTTCTTCTATATATACTATAAAATAGCCCTACTTAGTTAACTTATCTACTATTACTAAGATTATATTATATTCCCGTTTAATAATAAGATTTTTTAATTTTAGTAACTTTATAACAAAGTTTTATAATATAACCTTCTATAGTCTTTCTAGTATTTTAATAGGTTATAGCCCTCTATATAGGTTATACCTTATTAATTTATTTCTTTAGTAATCTAGATACTTCTTTATAACTTATCTTGCTAAGCTCTAAATTCCTTAAATAATATACTCCTCTTAGAGTTTTAATACTAAGCCTATAGCTCTATTATATCCTTATATTCTTCCCCTATAAAAATCTTTAATAAACTCTTTTATAATTTCCTTTAGGAGATATATAGCCTCCTAGTGCTTACATTACTCTAAGTCTAAATTCCTATTCTACGCTTTTTAGATCTTTTAAGACTATATACTCTCTAGTGTCTTATAGGTCTATTCCTCTTATATTACTATTATCTTTCGGTAATTATATCTAATTAATCTATCTTTATCTTTCCGTAATATTACTCCCAACAGCTTTTCTTTATTCTATAGCTTTGCCTTTTTACTAAGTATATCTACTCTTGTATTTTTAGTACCCTTAGTATACTAAATTTAAAAATAGTATTCTATAAGCATTTCTGCTTATCTAACTTATTTATAATTAAGTTCTTTTATTATTAGGAACCTCGTTAGGCTCTTATCATTTATTTTAGCTATAAATAGTTTTTTTTATACCTTATAAAAATGCTCTTTATTTTTTAAGTGCTATAACTATACCTAATAACTTCTTATTATAGATGTTATAGTTTAGTTCTAATAGTATTATCTTCTAACTATAGTATATTACTAGGTTCTATGCATTTTAATATTTCTATAGTAAATATACTCCTAGCATAAAGTCTAATCTATCCGTTTTAACTACTATCTCTAGTACTAGTTAGTAGATTTTAAGGATTAAATCCTAGGTAAATAACCTTTTAAGTTCTTAAAATAGCTTCCTTTATTTACTACCCTATATCTATAGTTCCTTCTTTTTAGTTAATTAAGTAAACGGCTTAATATTTTTAACTACTATATAATAAACCTTCTATAGTAGTTTTTATTATTATCTATTGTATTATACTACGTACAATACTGCGCATGAAGCCTTTAGCTATAGCGCTATAGTTCTATATATATAAATCCTTTTTAGGCAGCTTAATATATACTAGTAGCTATATCCTAGTAGTTTATAAACCCCTAAACTAGGAGTTTATAGTTCCTTAGTAAAACACTAACTTACTACAACTACTAGGGAATGAGAAAACGGTAGAAAAACCTATAAGAAATCCTAACACCTGTCCCTATCCTTTTGCAATTTATTTCTATTCTTTTGCTCTTTACTATCCTTTTAAGAGCCTAGTAGGAGTTACCTCCTTCTAAAATCCTATTTATTTTATTCTTCTATAAAATCTTCTACGCTAGTACTATTTACTAGCTTAGCTGCTTTAAGAATCTCGCAGTCTTTACTATTAGCAAAGTGTTTTTTCTTACAATTAATGCAAAGAGGGGTAGTGTGTTTGTAAGGCTTGCCCATTACTATACAAGTAGGGCAGCAATAGTCTTTAGATAAATATATAGCCGCATAAAATCTATAGGCCCTATTAGAGCATCTGTCTCCAATATAGCTAAATTTTTAGTAGCTAGTGCACTGCGTAGTAGGAGAGACTTTAAGGTACTTTACTACCTTAGTAGCTGTACCTACAATTAATATCTCTTTTTGCTTAAGGATTTCTTGTCTTTTTTCTTCGCTCTCTATAGTAAAAACTATAGAGCTAAACCTAGTTTATAGATTGTGTCTTTTTTCGCTAGATAAGATCTATCTAGGTAGTCCTTATATCCTTATAGGATTAAAGGTCTCAATTTCTTCTTTTAGAAGCTTAGAGCCTCCTTCTCCTAGGAAAGGCAGGGTAGGAACCCCATGGGCTATAATTTAAACCCATAGTTCTAGTTTTTGTTCCCTTTAAAAGGTAAAGCAGTTATACCAGATCTCTTTATATTTGACTAGGAAATCTATATTATACTCTTTTATAGTTATAAGGAGAATATTTTATTTTCCTTTAGTTCTAGCTATAGACGCTAATACTGGCTTTTTTACTTGCAGTTTTGATGTAAATAGTTAATTGACCTTATTTCGTATAGAGAATGTATTTAGAAATTAGTCCTTTTCGTTTATAATTAGGACTAGCTTCCTTTCTTATAGCTGCTTTTTCTTACTTTTAGTAGAGATAGAGCTAGAGCTAGGCGTGCTACTAGTTACCCTACTAGAAGAAGAAGGGGTAGACGATAATAATGATGAGGAAGGTAGGGAGGATAAAGAAGGGAGGTCCTTCTTTAGCCTCTCTGCGTAAGTTTCTTTAATAGGAGCTACCTCCTTACAGAGAGCTCTTATTTCTTCTACAAGTCCTTTTAGGGTATCTTTTGCCTCTTCTTTCTTTTTGGTTGTAAAGGGATTCCTTCCTTCTAGTATACTTTATATATAGTCTACTAGCTATCCAACTTATTCTTATTTTTCTTCTTATTTTTCTTCTTCTTCTTTTAGTACTTTATAAGCCTAGATTAGGCTTTCTAAAGCCTTATATAGATGTTGTTCTAAAGAAAGGGAAAAGGAAGGTATACTAGGTATACTATCCGTAGTAGTTATTAGTTTTATTATCTTTTTTACAGGTTTTTGGTTTTCTTTTTTAGGAGAAGACTAAGGATGTCCTCTTTTTTCTCCTGTCCTAAATAGGCCAGGAGAGGGAGAAGGGGGAGAAAAAGTAAATATAGACTCTTCGTCACTTATTTCTATAGGAGGTTTTTTTTTTACCTATTAGGCCTTGGCATTTTATACCGTAGTTTTGGTATTAGTAGTAGTGGTAGTAGTAGTAGTTTTGGTATTCCTATCCGTGCCTCGCCTATAAGCTAAGACCACCCCTAAAAAGAATTTTCTATTAGGGAAAAAGGGGGTAAATGACAAATAAATCCACCTCTAGCTCGCTAGGCAGTGGGAATTGGGTCTTAGAAGTGGAAAATCGATTGTTTTTGGTGGTAAGATGGGTATGCGTAAGTTTTGAAGTGCGGCGCTACCTTTTGGTAAGGTTGCATATGTAGTAAAAGGTAAGTAGGTTCTATAGTAGTTATAAAACCCTAAAAATAATCTTAACTATAATATATTCTCTAGCTTTTACTAACTTACTATAGCTTTAACCTTCTTTAGGTCTATACTAATGTATTTTAATTTAATAATAAATCTAATAAAATGGGTCTTCCTTATAAAGAACTCGTATTTTTTAATTACTACTAGTATCTATTCCTTCTATAGTCTCTTTAAAACCTATTTAATATATTCTCTATACTCTTCCTTAGTTATTAAGTAGATAATAATAATATTAAGGTGCTCTCCTAATATACTATTAATATAATTCTAGAACGTTATTAGTGCGTTTATAAGCCCGAATTATATAACTAATAGTTTATATAGTTTTTCCTTTGATCTAAAGGCTGCTTTCTATTTATTACCTTTTTCTATTTTAATTTAATAGTATACTTATCTTAGATTTCGCTAATTAAGGATAAAGAATATCTATTCTTTCTAGTAATGCTATTTAACTATCTATAGTTAATATATAGCCTAAGTTTTCTATTTTTCTTTAGTACGAATAGTACTAAATATCCCACTAATAACTACGATAGTTAGATATATCCATTTTATAGGGGTTTCTAAATAAACTGTTTTAGTGCTCTTAACTCCTCTTTAGTTAGATTATATATTAGAAAGAACTTTAGACTTATTTCTAGTTCTAATTATATTTTATAGTTCTATACTATATACTCTAATAGCTTCTTGCTTTTTAAGCTCTATAGCCTTTTACTATACTGATAGTATCTCTTTAGTATATAACTTAAGCCTTGCTTAGTCTCTTTATATACCGCCCTAACTCAATACTATACTATCTTAGTTGTTATATATATCTTATGCTATTAAGTATCCCTAATATTAACCTATAACTAAAGTATTTCTCCTAATAGTAAGATATTAAAAGATATTATAATTAGGTTTCCTTTAATGGTTATCTAAATATGTCCTATTTTAATATTAATAATACCTTCTCTATAGGCTATTAAATCTTCTAAAATTATCACTAATAGGTATATATACCTCTTTTACCTATATAGCAGCCCGTTTAACTACTATTAGTAATATATAATTCCTTATTACTCCGCCATCTATTAGTGCTTTAAACTTTTAATTTTGCTAATTAACTTATAAATTTAGGCATTGTCTTTAAATTCCTTTAAGGGTCTAAAGCTCTACTACTAGCTTCCCCTAGTTCTATAGGCCTCCCATTTTCCTGACTATTAGCTTAATTCTAATTATACTTAGTCCTCTTTTAGCTAATACTTAGTTTATTTCTTTTCCTTAATATACTATAAATATATATTCACTAGATATTCCTACTACTATTATTTATCTAGGCATTCTTCTATAAGGAATTTTTCTATTTAAAGTATTAAGTTATCTAACTCCTAAACTTCTACTAGATACCAGCTATATATATACTTAGTATTCCTATATTTTCTTTTATTTAATACTTACTATATTTTTATAGAATATTTCTTATTTTTTAAAAATCTTAGTACTCTATATATATTACATATACTATATATACAATCTATACTAATATATAACGCGCTAGGTGCTTTAAATTACTATCTATTATTTACACGCTTACGGAGAAGAGGATTAAGAATTAATCTAATTGGTGGGTATGGGCTTAAAGGCATCAATTAAGAATGGGTATATTCGCAAGGCCATTTACAGGGGATTGCCCTGCCTTGACTAAACGTGATGCCCATGGACCCGTGCGCAAGCATATTGCTATAATATCTATTTACAAAGCCTAAAATATGCAACTAAAGAAAAGGTATAGGTAGGAGGGAAAGCAAGCAAGTAAGACTTAATTTTGTAAATGTTAATAATATTAGTATTGCTGAGATGTAGGGGTGCTGTAGTGCTTGCTTGGCCATATAGACATATCTATCTATTATTTATACGCTTACGGAGAAGAGGATTAAGAATTAATTTAATTGGTAGGTACGGGCTTAAAGGCATTAATTAAGAATGGGTATATTCGCAAGGCCATTTATAGGGGATTGCCCTGCCTTAACTAAACGTAATACCTATAGACCTAGAAGCGCAGCGCCTATACTATATAAGGTAAAATAAGGGGAAAAAAGAAAAAGAAAAAAGGGGGGGAAGGAGAGATTTAAGTTAATGTATTAGTGTGCCAAAATAGGCACTCCTACACGCCATTATGCCTAAATACCTTCGCCTATTATATCTAGGGCGAGTAATAATAAGAACGGTATTAGCGTTCTATATTAGAAGTTTACACTTAACCGGAATAGGTCTTTTAGGGATAATAAATAGTAAAGCTAGAACGCTTATAAGGACCACCGGCCCAGTTACTGTATTTAGCCGTCTGTAAAACCGTTATCTTAAGCATATTAAGCAGTGCCTTTCCAAAAAAAGTGTCCGTTATAGAGCTTAGAGTAAAGGCCAAGAGCGGCAACTTTATACTTTAGCTTATTCCTAACCGCGTAGCTTATAAAGGCCAATCTCTTAAAGCGGAAGAGAGGGGCGTTTTTAGGGTGGGGGTTGTTTTTAAATAGGTGTTTTATAGCTTAAACTACGTATTTAGGTTGCCCTAAAGCGGCAATTATAATTAAGACTCCTTGGTAATTAACGTCCGTTTTACTACGCTTTAGACGTAATATTATATAGTCCTCTACTAGCGTTATATTATTTCTAGTATATTTTATAGTAAAGAAGGCGTGGTTATCTTTCTAAGCCTTAGTATAGGTGATCTCGCCTAAACAAAGGAATCCCACAAAGGCCGTGGTAATAGCAGCGTTAAAGTTAAGATCCTTAACGGATTAGGCATTTAGGGTAACTAATTAGGCGAGGATGTCTTTAGTAATTAGCAATCTTTTAGCCGTAGTAGAGGGATTTATGGATATTACACCGTCTAGGATCCTCTTAATAATAGGATTATTAAAGACGGAGGTATTATAATTAGCGTTAATATAGTGGGATTAAATTACGGAGACGTAGGCTCTAATTATAGTAGGCTTAATATAGCTTATTCCTGGACTAGCATTACTAAAGATTTATTAGGTAATCCATTCTTCTAGGTAGTAAAGGGGCGTTAGGTACTTTACCGCTCCGTAAAGGTTATAGTAACCCTTCTAACTCTTAATTACGGGATGGTATAAATCTCTCGTTTTATTAGAAAGGCTATACTATAATAGTTAGCCGAAGTATTCTAAGGGGGCTTTTACCTTAATCTAGAAATTAGGTAGGGGGTCTTTAAAAGGGACCAGGTCTCCTATTTCGGCATTAGATTAAATATAATAAAGAAGCGTATAGTAACGGTAAATTAGAAGTATCCTAATGCGGGTATAGTAATAACACCCTATCGCAATTAAAACAAGATAAAGTATTAGCTAGCCTATTTTCTATAGAGGAAACCTACTCTGTATAGAGCGTAATATTATAGGCTGCGGCTAGTTAGAGGATCTTACGGAGCGGGTAATTACCTAATCCTTTTACTACTATATTCTAGAATCCTAAGAGTGCTACCGTGTTATCCGTATGGATATAAACTAAGCTATGCTTTTACTACGTTGCCTAGAGCTAAAACGAGGTCGTAATCGCTCGGACCTCTTACTTATTAATTAGGGCAAGGTAGTGTTCTGCATTAGGGTAGCAGCTTAAAGAATTATCTTAGGGTAAAGATACTGAATAGGGCGGCCATATTGTCCCTTAAGAATCCTTAAGAAAGAAGAAGGCCCTATAACTAAGAATCCTAAATACGTTTAAGAAGAAATAGAATTATTTTTGATCCATATTATTAAAGAAGAGGATACTATTTAAAAGGGTAAGAGTATCCCTCTACTATAACAAGTCTTGGTAAAGTTTAGCTATTAGCCGTCGGTAAGGATAACTACCTACCTTTATAAAAGTGGAGATAAACTCCTAGATAGAGCGGTTGTATAAATACCTAAGCCTAATTACCTAGGCGCTCTAAGCGAGTCTACTAACTAGTTTTTAACTCTAAACTAGCGTTAGGGATCTACTACTTAACGCTTTATTAATCTCCTTAATTATAGTGGCCTATTTTAAAGGAGAAAGACGCAGCTTAGACTTTAAAGTATCTATAATATAACCTAGGACTTTAGCTGTAGTGCCTTTAATATTCTTTAATTCGTTTTATAGGATACCTAATTTATTACTTAATTAGTTATATATACTAAGTAATTAAGGGAGGATAGAAGCGTTAGAGAGTATAAAGATAAAGTT
>Ga0307515_10001912_pt1 | contig 46197 bp, 53 predicted proteins | sample 17_EM_MG_FD_194513 | JGI IMG/M metagenome (GOLD analysis project Ga0307515, IMG submission 194513) | Populus trichocarpa ectomycorrhiza microbial communities from riparian zone in the Pacific Northwest, United States - 17_EM | ecosystem: Host-associated > Plants > Roots > Unclassified | place... | reverse complement strand
CCCACTGTAGGTGCGTATGACTAACAGTCCGTCTGTCGATAATAGCCAATTTCTCATTTCTCAACATGTCAGTACAGGTGGCTAAGTCTGTGTAGGATTGTTCACGCAGGACGCTGTGGTCCCCAAGGGTGGGCGGGACGAAGAAAGATAAAGATAAAAATCTAAGCCACTCGGGTTGGGGTCCAGCCCAGGCGTACGTGGATGCTGAGCAATCCTCTAATAGATCGCCTGTGGGGCAGCATCTGACCCCACAGCCAATCGCAGAACATCAATGACAAAGCCAACAAACTCGTGGTCAGGGTTTCGGCGCCATCTCTCGATCCCGACTTGCGACCCTGCTGGCACGAAGCAATACAGTGAATCGCGCCCCCCGAATATCATACCTACTCGCGCGCGCACCTCTGATCAGATGCGAGCAGCAGATCTTAAACGTGCTGTCCTTGCCAACGCCGTGTGGGAATCACGAAGCCGCACTTCACGTAGGATGGCTCGGAAGGGGCCCGACCATCGGATCACGATGGCAGCTTGCGTTTCTATGATGGGGACGCAAGCGATTAGCAACGTTCAGCTGGCGGGTCGGTGAGTATCGAAGATGATGGGCGAGTCGTCGCACATGAAATTGTGGGACGTTAGCCGCCTACGGCATCCGGGCTTCGTGGATTTGAGGCCGCTGGGTTGTTGGACATGGGCCGAGAGGTTTGCCAGACTTTGTCGTTGGTGTCCAACGGTGTCGGGGTAGCAAAGAGGAGCCAATGAAGTGGTCACCATAAGCGCATTCGTCCCGGAGGTGGTCGTGTGTAGGAGCGACGCATCCGGAAAAAAAAACATAAGCACAGACGAACTAGCGATGATTCCGGTGTACTTCTCCGGTAATCATGCGATCAACGGCGCGAGGTACACGGATACCGCATGCGAACAAGGAAAGCCGGTGATCGACTCACTCCTTGTTGTCTGTCGTCCATCGCCACTCACATGGGTAGGTGATACCAATCCACCTGCAACCCATCTGGATTTTCTGACGCATGGATTGAAGCATCCAAGGAACAGCTGAGCTTTAACGACCCGCACCCACCCGCAGAGAATGCTTTGGAGGCTTTCTTTGCGGTGGCCCTCATAATCAAAGGAGAGATCCTAATTTCCCGTAACCGCTGGGACCACCACGAACCCAGGATGTGGACACGCGCAGCGCGGCTCTCTGATGGCGAGCTAACGAAGTTCAGTCTCAGCGAAGACCTCGTCCTTGTCTCCAGCGCAGCCACCGCATACGGGACGATCATCCTTGGAAAGATCAGGATCCCTGCGATCAACGACGATCAAGGCGAAGGGTTCGTCCACGTTAGGTATGTCGTTTACGATACCTTACACAATCGGTGAAGTCGGGAACGGAGATCTCACCCGAGTCTGTCACTCCTAGGATCCATGACCCACCCAACAGAGTATCACCGTTTCCATCTATTGCCGCCGATCGCATTGCTCACTCTAAATCTTTACCAGGGAACGGAGGACGTCACCTTCCATTCAATACTTACTGATGAAGGCAATCGGGACAAAGATGGACATCCAACCACCTGGCAGGCTATTCAAACCGCCGATACGCCTTTGGTTTTCTTCAACGAGTAAACCGACCCGCGTAAGGGGGATTTATATTGTATTTGTGTTCGAATATTTGATTTTTTATATAACTCTGGGATGCGCCTGTCCGTCGTCTGCGATCTTTATCTATGTACATGACTGGAGCGCAGAAAGTCGAAAAAAAATGACAGTGACGAGATTCGAACTCGCGCGGGAAACCCATCACGGTGATTGGTTGATACCTAAACGTGACGCCGTAACCACTTGGCTACACTGCCGCTGACCAGTGTGGGGACTTTGTGTCTATTCGTTGTTGGAGCGAAACCGCTTAGTTACGGGGCCTTTTAATTATGATTTTTTTTTGCTTCTTCGCTTCGCTCCACGCCGAAGTGTGGCCACCACAACCAGTTTTAACTGATCTGGTTCAACTTGTTCAACTTCAACCATGGACGACGATAGCGTCACTGGCTCTTCAGCCTCTTCGTGTGCGTCCACTTCACCCACGACAGCCACTTCGACTCTTTTTGGTGGTCGCAAGCCAACCGCCAACACCAAGTCCACCCGACTTGATCCTGCTCCAGATGAGGTCCACCCGGTCTCGTTGGTCGGTAAAACGTTGGTCCAAGTACGCAGGTCGCCGAACCACCCTAGCATCGCCCTCCACTTCTCCGATAAATCATCATACCAAATCCGAGTCGACGGGTACAATCCGCAGTTCCCGGGTCTCAGCAAAGTCCTGGAGATGAACGCCCAGTCTCACGGGGTTTTCCCAGAAAGTGGCGGTCAGGCTAATGTAAGCCTGACCATAGACCGATGCGCCTCGATTACGATGCGTGACAAGGCGTTTGATGCCAGGGGTTCGAAGGAGACGACTTGGGATCAAACGCACCTTGGCATCGTGTTCAAGTTTAAGGAGCGCGAGGGCTGGCATTGTCTGTGGGCAATGCTCGCCGACAATGACAGTTCGACAGGGGTGTGCGTCTTCAGAAACTTTGAGGACGTTTACATCGCCCAGGCCCCCGCACGTCCGTTCAACAAGGGTCACAACAAACGACGTTCTCGTCATCTCAGAGTCTAACGGTGCGTTTCCTGAAATGGGGATCACGTCTTCACAACTGACCACCGTTCCAGCTGTAGCGATTGTTGTCTGTAGCCAAATTGCTGTCACCTTTCTATGTATCGCGCCCGCCAAGTGTTGTCTGTAACTTGATGTGTGTCTGTTTCCCCATCCCCATCCTTCATGTTACTCGGCCCCCAATATTCCCCCGTGTTCTCCTGTCCGAATGTTTTCATCTACTAGTCCACCTTGTTTTTGTACGACTATTGCTACGTCTCTTGATGTTTTCTCCGTCCTACACTTTGTTACCTCGCCGCCTATCTATACAACGGACTTTTTTTTTCATATACTTATGCCACCCCGCTCCATTATTATAACCCGTTCGGCTCCGTGGTAATGACGTGCAATAAATCACCACGGAGCGCGTTCAAAGGCTGGACCCTAGGTGGGCTTATCGTAAGGATGTGTAAGGTTCCGCAGGTCACGGAACGGGTCGCACGACTTTTCTCAGGGTGAGCGCGACGAGTTAGACCCGTTCACACAGTCAGGCAAGTGGGCACGAAGAGAAGAGGGCTGATCGATATTTGGGGTGGATGCCAGCGTGCACCGCTCCATGTACTTAGTAATCGCTGGGCGCGCTATACATTGAATTGGACCCTGCTGCATGAGAAGAGAAAAAGCGCCGCGGAAGCAAATCCAAGCACGCTTCCGAGTATCCGCATTGTAGCCACGGAGAGTGAAAATATAGATGATCTAGGTGCAAGGGAAGACCGTTTAAAGTTAATCGATTGATCACTTAATGCTAATGCCCAGCTCAACGCCGACTCGAAGGCGTTTGTTCGTACCTTGTGGCGGCCAATCTCGAAACAAAGGCACACACACACACATCCTGGGGCCCAGGGGCGGGCGTCGAAACCCCCGCGATTCGTGTGTGAAAACCGGAACGAAAACAGCGCAATTTCGGCAAACTATTCTGGCCGGCGCCGCAGATGCTCGGAGTGGCAAATTTAGATGCCGGAAGTGGCGAAAACCCGAGTATTTGTAGTGTGACACTTTGAGTGTTCGTGCGCAGGCGTCGAGACCGTTTCGAAGACGGAAGGGTTGCCAGAGGCGAAAAAAAACGGGGGTTGTGACGTACATCAGACGAAGCCCTCCGGCTCATGGGAAGATCCAGATGAATGGACTGCCAGGGTGCGTTCGTAAACGAGTGGTCCAGCATATGGACATTGGATAGTAGGATGAAACGACCCTTGCTTCCTATTACCATAACATCTTACGCTCCGTATTGCAAGACATGCCAAGCGTGATGGTCCAGCGCCCAGCTCAATGAGCGAACACTGTCGGGGACCTCGGGAGTAACGAGGATGACTGAACGGCACACCGAACGCTCGTCCACACGCCCACCCGGTGGCGACCGATGAATATTGAATCTACGGATTACACGGTCCCCGCTGAACTTTTTTTTTTTCTTTTTGCCTGATGAACAGTTCAGCGAAGGCAGACCCTACCTCGGAGTTGGTTGACCCCCGGGAACATGTAGCTGGCTCGCGGGCGCTCCGGGAATGTCCGAGACCGCCGCGTCGATCTCCGGTACCACGGTAGAATCGGACGTTTCACGCCAATTACAAACGATACCCGTTGGGGTTTTCTCGTCGCACATACACGGGCTCTTGAGAGCAACCCAAAAACAGATCCGTCCATTCACCGCGCATCCCACAAAGGCTTAGCGTTTAGCTGGAAACGCAGCCGTTCCGCGCTCGGAGGGATACCAACGGGGGAAACGCCACCCCAGGGCTTTCTCACGGTTGGTCACAGGTGGATTGATGTCTTCCGCGACGAGCTCTGGGAAAACACCGGCAAGGGTCACTTTCTCCTACCTCACCCCGAACAACCTCGGTGTGGTGCGGAAACTCAACTCGGTCCTGTTCCCGATAAAGTATGCCGAAAAATACTACAAGGACATCCTCGCTCCCGAGGTGGAGGATTTTTGTCAACTAGGTGAGCGCGGCCCCTTTAATCGCGCTTGGAAAACGCGTCTCCGCACCTCTCTCTAGCTACGGATGGATCTAACCGAAAGTAACATAGTGTATTACAACGATATTCCCGTCGGGAACTTCACCTGTCGTCTCGAATCCGAGCCCAAAGGGCGCACCTCCCTCTACCTGATGACAATGGGCATCTTGGCGGTACGTTTGCGCTTTTAGGCGATCTATTCTTCTACATCTGGATCCCGGAATGACACGCATCATCGTCAGCCCTATCGGTCGAGGGGCGTAGGTTCTCAAGTGATGAAGGCGCTGATAGATTCGGTCACTCAATCCCAATCCCCGAAGATCGACCGCATATACCTTCATGTCCAGGTATCAAACACGGCCGGGAAGGCGTTCTATGAACGGCATGGCTTCAAAGAGGCCGGTGTTCACAAGGACTATTACCAGAAGATCGAACCCAGAGACGCCTGGATACTCGAAAAGGTCTTCACCGGACCTTCTCCCAGCTGATCATCTCGCTGGCAGTGGCAGTTCTGGGAGACCATGTGATATCCACCAAGCCTAACGAGCATCATCTATAGCGGGTAGCATTAGTTCAAATTTGGTATTTTTCCTTGCTGCTCGTCCCGGCATCCGCAGTTCATGTGTGCAGAGAGTACTACGATCATTCGGAAGCTCACCATCGAAACGCCTTGTAAATTGTGCAATGGACGACAAAAGTTTACCCAGTTAATCAATACAGAGTTACAATTAGAGAACAGGATCGGTACGATATAAAAAGCATTTCGAGATCAACGGAATCGGGTGTGTTGTATGAGACGAGAGAGAGAGAAGAAAAAAAACTTCTGTGTGGTAGGAGATCTGGACCCAGGCCAATACAACGAAGGTGCATGAGACAAGATTGGTTTTTGTCACCGGCGTTGTGAGGACAGAAGATGGAAATGCATTATCCCTGTTTCAGTGGACCGCACTTCTTGACGGTCTAGTGTTCTTTGATCAACGCTCGCGCCGCAAGAAGGTGGGACATGCACTCTTACCTGGTGCCGCTTTAGGGCATCCTTACGGGTGAAAGTCTTTCCACATGACTCGCAGAGGAAAGGTTTGTCGCCGGTATGGGTATCCCGATGTCGTTTCAGGTCGTGCTGCCGATTGAAGGACAATGCACACATATCACAAGCAAACGGACGTGGCGGAGAAGCAGGGTATTGCATGGAGCCGTCGATCGGGGACTGCGGTACGTATTGTGTTTGGGGTTGGCCGTAAGCCATCTGTGTCGCCTGGGGTCTTTGAGATTCCGAGGAGCCACGATAGTCGTTGTTGTACAGGTGGGGGTTTGCCACGATGGGTGGCATCGATTGCCGAGGGGAGTATGACGTAGGCGGGTTCGGATCGCGGCTGCAAGAATAGTCGTGCTGGCAGCCTTGACGTATCATGGCATCGAGCATCTGTTCCTGGTGTATCGCCTGTCCCGGCAGTTGGGGAGGATACTGTTGTGGGTTATGGAGAGGGATAGAGTGAGATTGGGATACAACGGAAGGGCTCCAGGTGGAATGGTGGGAGGGGTAGGAGTAGAGCGTGGCGGGATCTCTCCTCGTGTCCATGGGGGCGATGCTGGCGAGAGTGGGTGAAAGATAGGTGCCGGACCGTGGACAATGGCAGCATAGAGAGTGGACTGGAGAGTTCATATATGGAACGGTTTGACGCTGAAGGAAATGTGATCATTGGTATAGTAGATAAAAAGGAAACGTTTCAGGTACGTTCCCAGAGGAGGGAGTGCCACCCTGTTGCCACCAGAGCAGGGATGGAATGCAGAATAAAAAAGACCGGGAGTCGGCCTCCGCAAGTGTCGCAGGAGCCGAAAGCGGTTAGCGAGGGGATAGACAATGACAGTTTGTTGAGGGCCTCAGTCATAAGCTTCCGAAAGAGGGGCCTCCTTAACGTAGGATGCGGGCTATCCCAGGCACGGGACGGCAAGGAAGGAGCGAATCGATAGATCACCAATCCCGTGTGTGAAAGATTTCCCACGTCAACTAGAAATTTGATCCTGGCCGAAATTGAAGGACAAAGAGGGACAAGAGCAATTGAAAGCTTTGTCGTAAGACAGCACTGCAGTCCACCCATCGTGGTCGGGGCCAAGACCCATGGCCAGGAGGGAGAGATCGAGCTGCAGGAAACGGCAGGTCGACCGCCCACAGAGAGCGACGGCTGGAAAGCGGTCAATTCTCATGGTCGCTTGTGCGGCTGTCTCGCTGGACGTTCCCACAGGTGGTAGACGAGCCTGTGCAAGATCAACGGGACGTCGGAGTGATACAGTGTGTAGTGCACATCCAGCCCGGTCGCATCACAATTAGTAGAGAGAGTCAGCCGCCCAGCTAATCCCGTCCACGATATTTCCTCACCTCAGTGACATCGCGGGTATAAGAGGGCACCCGACTAAGCCCAGAGTGTCCCTCCCAATCCCTGCGTATCCCGATAGCGCCCCCCTCAGCCAACTTGGCAGCGCGCCATTCACGGTAATTGCCTCCTAGAAACAACTGTACATCTAACCGACTCACCCCGAACCGTCCCGACTCCCGGCGGCTACTTGCCGCTCATCGTCCGCAACCTCCGCTTGCTCTGATCTCCCGATGTCCTCTCCCCACCCTCAAACATGGCAGGCATTGGCGCTCTGTCTACTGCTAACTTTGTTTCCTATCCTGGCCAGAGGGGGGGAAACCGTGTTCGATGCAGGTCAGATCTGATCGGTCCAGTGCCCTGGCGAGAGAGCCTCACTGCACATATGCCTCGTCCTGCGATTCTCTAGCGCACATAAGTAGAAAGCTGGTCGACCTCTCTCCAGACTCCGTAGGCACCTTCGCCACCGCGTTCCCATCGGACCACCCAGACCTCCCAGGTACCCCCACCTCGCTCGTTTCCCACCCTACCTGTGACCCCTTTGTTCACCTATTTCACAGGCGAGCCGTTCTCCCTGCAGGAATATTACGCAAGGTACGAAAAACGTCAGGACTCGAGTTCTACCCTCGTGCCGTTCGATTGAGGGGCTATTTTGATCAATACGTCAAACAGCTGTCACAGTAATGGTTCCTTGACCCTCCTCTTTTTCCCCATCTCCCGGCACAGCAAGAATATTCTCGGGTCTTTCAAACACTCCGCTTCCTTGTCCGTCGCCTCTCCCAGCCCGGCCGCCCGGAAGCCCCGAGTGTCCCTAATCGGCTCGGTGACCCTCTTCCAGGATGTCGCCAACACCCCAGACGAAGACGAAATCGCTGCCTGTTATCTAAAGCGTCACCCTGATGCTGTGCACTGGCTGCCAAGGGACAAACGCCAACCACACATAGTAAGTCTAGACTCTCAACGACTCTTCTCCGCAGTTACAAATCCGTCTGATCGCTATACATTAGGCATATTGGGCGAGGTTTGATCCTCATGTGCGCAGTCCATGTTTTTGATAGCTGATGCTGATTCCAACCCTGCACTGATGCTAACTTCTCCAGGCGATATATTTTGTTGGCGGATTCGGAAGGTGAGTGCCCGTGCCGGTCCCGTGATAGAGGAAAAGGCTGACCTCTCCTCCATTAGCACCCACTACATCGGCTACATCCCCCTTGAATTGTATCAGACGGCGCTTCAGCCTGACTCTTCCAATGGTCCAAACCATGTCGCAGGTAGGGTTCTCATCGATCAGACCCAGGCCCAGAAAACTTCTTGAACAAGGGGAAATGCGTGAAGTGAAGTGTATCCACTGTAACCTTGATGTAATCACCGAGTTGCCAGTTGGACGAATGTTATTATCGGTCTATAGCATCAGGATCCTTCCCCCACCCTCTTCCCTTCATCATCCCCACCTCTACGACTCTGACCGATCGGTCACGGAACTCAAAGTTTAGAACGGCTATATTAAGCTTCAAACAAGAGATCCCCAAGCAACTCTCCCAACAACTTGACGCTCTCTGCTTCCCCCTCATCCCGAACGACTGTCGGAGAAAAAACTGCTTCGACAGTCTGTCGCAAGGAGCCATCGTTCAACTCTTCATCCCAGCCTGCATCGCGTCCCCCTGGCTCCTGTTGATCGTTCAATGCGGCATATGCAACCAGGAGCTCGTATTTGATCTTGCTGTAAACCGTGATGTTTTTCTGGCCCTGGTGAAAAGCAGAGACGAGTGGTCCCACGGTCGTTTTCCAGTTGGGGATCGTATACGCTCGCGTGACAGAGCTTGCCATATCTGATTCCTCCGGGCGTGTCTCCTCAGCTCTAGCTCCTCTCGCCCGAGGTGCGGCCCGTTTGGCTTTGACAGGCCCATCAGACCGAGAAAAGTGCCCGAGGTATTGAATACAGACGAGGAGTTTGAAGTGGAGATAGGCTTGTTTGTCTGGCAAGTATTCAAGTGCGGTCTGTAACAGGGCCCAGTCCTCGATAGGGACCCGCCCGCACAGCGCCCCGACAAACATGGAGAGGTCGAAACGCGTCGTAGATGTCAAACCAATCAACTTGCAGAAGAACGGAGATAAACAGCGGTCTCTCAGAGGGAAGAACGGGTAATCGCCGCGCACCTGAGAGAGGAGGTTGATCCCACTGCCTTTATGTTGTTTGTTTTTATGGGAAAGGCAGAACAGCACGACATCTAGAATTGCGCCGGCATCCCAACGGGGATCATCATTTCGGGACCCCGGAATAGTGAGTAATAGGAGTGGAGAGTGGTAGGCTATAGGAAACGCCGTCGAGGTATTCAGCAAAGATATGACCATCAGGAAATGGGTGGGAGAAAGACGAAATTGCGCACTCACGTTTCCCTTCTTTCTCGGTTATTTCTGCATCTCTCTCGAACGACGAGATTAGCCACTCTAGTACGGGCCAGGCGCCCTCACTGACTGGGGCTGAGGGGTCTTCCCCGTCCTCGTATGATTCCTGCCTAGGTTCCGCAGGTCGACGCTTGTTCCCCTTCCCCTTCCCGTCCGCTTCAGCGACCGCGATGTCCCATTGTACGAAGCCAGGCTTGAGCATGCTCCAGACGCTGGTGGCCGACTTGACGCTCGACGACGCGACGCGGGCGATGACCGAGTCTTCCCCATCGAAATCTACATCCGTCCCCTCTACCCTCCCACGTATTGCAGATGGATCCGGATTGAGTGGATAACTCGGGAACGCTCGAAGGAGCGAAGTCGGAGAGTTTGTCGCCGCGAAAGAGAAGAGGAGCGCACGGGCAGCATCCACGGCCGTTTGAGAGGGCAGCGGAGAGTACCTGGGGGCAGTTTCGAACTTTTCTGGGAGATCGTCTGGGATAAAAGGACTCGTTACAGAATCCGTACCCTTCCCCGCTTGTTTCCTTGGAGCACCCACAGGAGTGCGGAGCGCGGCCGGAACGCCCAGCGCTATGCAAGCGGTCTGACGGATGTGTGCTCTACATATAAAGAAAGGAACAAAGAGAGACGAACGCGGTCCACCGACAGCCCAAACAGCCAGCAACCATAGGTGACGTCAGAGTCTTATGAAAGCAAAAACGCGAAAGAAAAGGATAGATGAGTGGGGTGAATGAGACACTGACGGTAAAGGTGAATATTCTGGTGAGCGGATTTGGTCGAGCGAGGCCAGGGCGGCTTCATACTGCCCCTCCTCGAAACCTCCGTCCACGAGGCCAACCAATTGCTTTGTGACTTTTCGCTCGCCGACGCGTGGTCGAGGGACCTTCGGATCGGTTCTCTGCATGTGGCTCTAGAGTGTAGGTTCAAACTTTGTTCCACCCCCGTCTTACTATCACCCGCCGTGGTATGAGGGGGTGTGAGGATGAATAGCGCGCCAGAGATGAAATGCGATCGTAGAATGATCTCGGCCTCTGTCGCGATTAGGTTTGGTTCTCGTCACAAAGAGAAAAGGGGAGGAAGACGCGGCATCGTGAGATAGGGACGTCTAAAAGTGTATATGCGTCTGCGCAGACATATAACATCGGGCCGGGGGCGTCGGAATGAGACCCCTGGCGGATTACACACGCGCGTTACTAAAAACTCGCCTTACACCGTATTTATGCTACAAGGTTAAGGAGGAAGAGGCAGCTGCGCCTGTAGATATCGAGAGGGAATCGACCGGCCCAGCGACGGTCCTTTCGTTTTGGGGATTCGTTGGGCGAAGTAGCTCAGCCGCGCGCTCGGGGAGTGACCGACTCATGACCGGTGAAAGCTCATTCAAACGAGGAGGACCCTCGATTGAAATTCACCCACGACACTCCTCCAGTCCGGATGGGGATGGGTTCATCGTCAAGGCGTTTCCAAACCCGGACAGAAAGGGACCGCGACCGCGACCACACACATACACACAAACGGCCTTCTTTGAGATCTGTTCTGATGCATAGCCTTACCTGGAGAATGCTTTTTTCCGTCCTGTCGACTTCGTGGCGGCCTGGGGGATTGACGTGCAGATGTCGTCGTCGACGACAGCGAGTCGGGCACAATCACTTGCACTGTCCTCTGGACGCATCCAGAATGTCCATCACAACAGTCCGATTTGTGTCATAAACCTGGCCGCCGGATATGATCACAGGTTATAGTAGATCAAACTACATAAATGAAATCCGCGACAAAAAGCTTTTAGAATGGAAGCTTTGGACAGAAAACCGGACAAGCGCACTCTACTACTACACCCTTTGACTCACCCGAGGCATTGCGCCGGACATACGCCTTCGCTTTTTGCTGTACGGTGGGATCATCGACCTGGCAGGCACATGACATCCCGTAGGAGCGCTGTCTTTGGAGTTGGTCAACCCATTACGTCCACACCGAAGCAGATGAGAAAACGACATGCCTGAAACGCTGATCCGCGAGCCAAGTTCCCGGCTTGCACCCCGGCGGATGTCGCGCAGAGTCTAGCACCGACCCCCATTCCTGTAGCATACAATACAACTCTTCGCATCTTGCCCCACCTCGATGGTATTTCCGCCGGGCACCCCGGTCAACGGAGACATGTAACAAGAAACGTGTACAGGAGCTTGGGGACGAACAATCAGAACCACTTGATGTCTCCACAACGTCAGGGTCTCTTATTCTAGCCAACAGGGGAACAAGCCCCCGGGATATTTCAAAGCGATTTTCGACGTATGACGGGTTCGATTCTAATGTCCTTGGAACCCATCCTTCCGGGCAAGATGTCAGCCTAAGCTGACAAACCCCGCCGGAAATCCGAAACATACCACCACGAATCCGCGCCGGAGCTAAGAGGGCTGGCTCTGGCCCAGTCGACAGGCACCCTGTCGAGATGTGCAGAAAAAAAGACTAGATCGTCAGACCCGGCGATCACCCCTGGTGTACAAAAATAACGGTGTCCGTTAGGAGCGGGGGTATATATGCCCGCCCCTTCCATGTCCGCACCCACCGAATATATCATACACCGCGAGGGCCTCCAGCATCATTTTCGCACGGAACACCCTATTCAACGTTCCCAAACCAGCGTCGTCCGTGGTCCTCCGGGATAAAAGTGTTTCCGCCCCGCCTCGGACGGGTACCAACGTGTTGGCCAAAGCCAGATTTTTGGCTCAATCATGACCGCCAGCAGAAATCTGGGCGGTGTACCACCGCACGCATTCGAGAATACGTTTCAGTTGTTCTGTTGTGTAGACCAAAAGTCACACCGTAGGGACACTCACGTCCATCAATGAAATTTCTAACGATGCTCCAAGGGCGGCATCAAGGAGTGGCGCAAGCTCTGGCCAGGGTTTGCTTCGATTTCAATCTGAACGCAGTGGCGAGAAGCATCACTCCTTTGGCGCTGTTACAGCACACCTGGCTCCGGGAGAGAGGAAACGACCGGTGGGAGCGATGCAACTCCAAGTAAGGACAATCGAAGGGCGTCGATGGCCGGGTCTTCACCAGGTGCAGAGCCGAGAACTAGCGGCAGTATAGACGCAACCATCGGATTCTCAACGGGCACGGCCCTGATGAAGTTCATAGAATGGTCGCAATAATGACGGATCTTAGAAAGGTGACATTGTTCAAGGGTATCTAGAATATGCATTAAAAGGGGAATGTACCAGGTTTCTCTCCTGAACCGTAGGAAACTGTAGACTGCAGAGTAAGTGCGCGTGAATAGACGCAAGCGGAGAGAATGGGGAGACTTACAAAAGAATCGATAGGATCAATATGATTAGGGATTGACGGTACATGATGATGGTATTGTTGTTGACGATGATCTGGAAGTTGCCGGGGAACACGGGGATCGTAATAGGAACTGTCGTTAGATATGTGGTGGTATGAATAGGATCGGTCAGGCATTGAAGGTGGTAGTGATGGTAAGCCATTAGGATATGCGTATTGTGAGGATGAGACATGCATGCTGTGAAACAAAATTAACGACGGTGAGAGCGTGGGAGGAAAAGAGACCAAAACGTGCCTGGAGCGTCTATCTACAGATAGGTCTTCTCCGATGGTGGATGGCATTTGAATTAAAGGTTCACTAGACGACCGGAGGGTTAACTGTTGGGCCGGAGTGGGCCCACACGAGAGGAGACTCACGTAGCCCGGCGGATTGGTTGTGAAGGCAGAGCAAGCTCGATATTTTCTCGCTTGGGGGTGGCGTCTCGTGTAGGGGGACCGGATTGTTCAGAAGAGCCAGCAGTCGAGGGTCTTGTAATCTCGTAGGCGTCTCGACTGGGAGCTACCCTCGTGGCTGCAGACCGTTTCCGCGTCGGGACACCCTCAGGCCATGTGCACTGTTGGACAGCGGAGGTCAGCCAGAGCGGCCTAGAATGGTCTATCACAAGTCTACCCGCCTCTCTCTGGCCATGAGTGCACCGTAAGCAATTAGGCTTGGTCTCGTCACACTAACCGAGGCGGGAGACGGATGAGCAAAATCTATGGAAGTGAACGGCGGAGAAGCGCGCGCAACGGACCTTAATTTTCTTCCCCCTACAGGTCATGCACCCGGTCTTGCTGCGAGTGTACTTTGGACGTTTCCGCTGACCATTCTCGGTTCTGGGCGAAGGGGAGACGCCATGGACGTGGCTCTGGGACTGGTTGTTGGGGCTGGGGTACCCGTACGGGGGATGATATTCTGTGGTGGATGGGCTGGAGGGGACGGAGGGAACGGATGTAAGATTAGCGAACGGGTAAAAAAAGACGGAGGGGCGGAGAAGGCACTGACTAGGACATGAAGGTAACCTGCGGAGGGATACAAGTCAAACGTCGCGTTGGATCTTATACCAACGCCTGGGTGGCCTGTTGAGAACCCCAGGTGGACATCAGCCCAATTTGAAATTGGGGAATGGATCGTTACGGCCCGAACCGGTTCGTTTCAGATCACCACACACCCATCAGCTTCTCATCCCATCACGGCAACTTGTTCCGGCAGTCCTTGGGCCTCCCCGTCCCAAACAAAATATCCTGCTCATAATGCGAAATGTGTGCGGGGCATAGAGGTCGAGAGAACCTATTGTCCTGGCTGTGCGGGCATATTGATCAAGTTGGGTCTAATATGATCTGCACTTATGTCACCCTCTCGCCCCCTGATCTTGCTTCGTTGCCCAACGCAAGCATCACTGCCCGATGTTCACACCCAGCTCATTCACCAATTTGTGCGACGTTTCTGCGTGTTCGGACTCTCACAGGCCTTCCCAACGAGTTACCAAGACAAATTATTATCCATGAGTCTGCCCCGAGTACAAAAACAAGATCACCTCCCCACCATCTCATGATCTACGCATATCTCCAATCAAAGACCGAACGAGTGGACTTCTTCCTGTCCAACCCGCACTCCGACCAATTCGAATTCGAATCCAACACCTCTTCCCCACACTCCGACGCTGACGGCATACACGACTGGTCTGAGAATCCAACGCCCTCTCCGTCCTCCCACATCGCATCACGTAGCACTCTCTGGGCCAGAATAATATCGACGTGCAGTGTCCGTCCAGGCCCTTGGAGTCCACGTGGGGTGTCCGGACTTGAATCTCCTTCAGAAGCACAATCCGGGTAGACTATCCCCTCCCCCGAGTTCTCGTCCCTGGCTGTTTCCATCTCGGAACGTGACGCGTCAGAGCCTGTGTGTGTTGGAGGCTCGAGCATCTGATACAACTCGTGGAATAGCGCTTGTTGTTTTGGGCCGTTGCCCTTGTTCGCCGGTATCCTGTGACTTTCCCAATGTGAAACTTGGAGGGAAGGAGACGTCGAATGAACAAAGTCCAAGGATTTACGGTCCTCGACTGCCCCTGCCTCGCGAAACGAGTTTCGCAGATCTGTTCGACATCTCGCAATCGGACGCTCGCCTTCTTGTTGCAGATCCTCGCGTATCATGGAATGTTGATCAGGAGGTGGCGCTTTTGGTGTAGATACTGGCAATAATGAGGAAGATTGCTCTTCCATATAGTCCATCAAGGAAGGCATAGCCAATGTATGAGGTTCCTTCTTGGGAATAGAGTAAATGTTTATGGATGCCGACCCCGCCCCTTCTCGTGCCTTTATCCTGGATCGAGGTCGTTCCGTTTCAGAGGCCACGTGTGACGATGGAGATGTATCCAGGCGGCGCGCCCCGCAGTCGGGACCCCTGATTGGTATTGGACGTGTTGTGCTAGAAGAGAGCACAAAACGGGAACTAAAGCTGGATCCCGATCCATCGGGATTCGAACGCACGGACATCACGGAGTAGTCCATTTCCGTCGCTCGAGGAGTCTCGAGATCGACAGACTTCCTCGATACGTCTCCCTGCGACTGGGAAAATCTCTTGTAGGGTTTCTGCACCCGAGGGCGGCGCGTGAGACCTTGGAGCTTGTGCCCCGAGGGGTCCGGGGGGGATCCAGCACATGGTTGATATGTCGGCGCATTTGAGTAATCCCGTGGCCGTACTGAGGCCGAGGACCAATCCGATCGGCCCTGTGAGAAACGCTCGGCGCCGGTAGTGGAGGAGGGGGATGATGGATGGTGTACAGATTCGTAGTTATCTTCGTATATTCTCTGTGAAGATCTCCGTTGCTTTGTCCTATGGTTCGAAAACGAAGAGGGGGGTGGGGGACAGGAGAGATGATGTTGGTATAATTGGCGATTGTAGGACAATGTGGTGACCCTTGACCAGCCGGCATCGGATATGTTCTGAAATGTATGAAATGATAGATGATTAGGACAGGAGCCAGTGCATCAAGGGATTGCAACTGGACTTACGACGAAACTAGCATCTTGGCATGGATGAGATGATGTAGGGTAGCTGAACCGACTTCTTGTCTGTGTTAAAGTTAATACGCGGGCCGATTTTCCCACAAAGAGTAACATACCTCATCTGAATTAGACGCGGTGGTGTGGCCGCTTTCGTGTAAGCGTGTAGATGGGTGGCCATATTCCGACCGCCGACACTCTTCCCGTGGTTCCCAATCCGCCTGAAACTGAATGATTTGCGGGTTCGAAGATCAATTCCGTTGCTGCGAGCCCGACCGAAACGTACCTGGTCCCAGGCTCTCGTCAGAGTCCCATCTTCGTATTCAAATTCGCGGTTGACCTCGATAGGGGCGTCGTCGAACTGGTTATGAAACGCGCGGGGCGGCAATTCCAGGGCGCTTCGGATATCGTGTTGGGGGTTGTGGCCCAGGTCAGAGCTGTCTGTCCGTGTGGGTTTTGGTACGTGTGAGCGAGCCATATCTCCTATTGGCCGAACGTGGTGTGGGGAAGTCAAAGGGGGGTGGAACAAGCGGAACAACGGTAGTATTTATGATCCCTCCCTCTTGTTTCCCGGATCCCCAAACTTAGTTTGAGAGATAGGGGCGAACTAACGCTGCGCATCTAATGGTGGCGATACAAAGGGAGAGAACGGCGACGAACACTGCAAGAACTGGACGTCCTCGGGCACAGCGCGGCCAAGCAGTGACAGAGGTCAAGTCCGATGACCTCACACGCACAGCTTTCCGCCGCCGGTCGTGATTGTATCAGGTTGGAGACGTTTCGCGATCACGGAACCCACCCATTAGAGAGAGGCCCGCAGCCGCCAAGGACAGGCCAAACCCGTGGATGACGATCGAGCGGGCTCGAGGGATATTCGGGTAAGAAGGGTAGAGAATGGAAACGTGAAGGAAGATCACTGTGCATGCCATCGTGACCGGCTCTGTCTGATCGCGAAGTTGGACTGAATGCTAAACCCGGATCGAACTCAGCCGCGAATTGTCTTTCGCAAATCTCGCTTTTCCCGCTGTCACCTGTACAAGGCCGGAGGTATGACAGGCTCAGCTCCCGGTTCATAAACCGTTGGCGCACACTAGCGCGCGAGGCGACCGCTTCGACGTTGGAATATGGGCGGAGGCTTTGTCCTAAACCGGTTACTATTCATCTGGTTCTCGACTGTTATTGAATATTGACAGATGGGACCAGGGGATTCAGTCCTTATCTATTCTGTTTGAACACCGGTCGGCTCGAGTGCTCCGCCACGTTTATTTCTCCACGCGCTGACGCAGGGGCGCAGGGTCGGTGAAACATGGTCATGTGAATCGGGGGGGTTGTCGTGACCACTTCTGTCGATGTCTGCAATCCGAAGCAGACCACAGGTGCCCTTGCAGGCAGCTGGGACCTGCCCGCCTGCTTTCGTATCTTGAAACTATTAACAAATCCCCGGTCATCGAGAACGTGTTCTTTCCTTTTTTCTTTTCATCATCATCATCATCATCATCCGCATCGACGTATGTCGTATTCAGTACGGCTTCCAGACCAGGGTTCAGTGACTACACAACGTCAACGGTGGGTTGTATTGTGGTGGGGGTCGTCGCGCTCCGACCGCGGAAGACAAGTTCAGTTGTCTCTCACGTAAAACTGAACCGAACCTCCAGAGGCATTTCCGGCTCTCGTTTTCAAGTTCATCGATCATCCCGTAAGCTCGAAAGAAATAATCGAGCAAGGGTCAAAGTTAAACCCCCTCCCCCCGAATTCTCGCAAGGCTGCAGCACAACTGGTTCTGGCCGTTGTCTCACGACCCGTCCAGACCCCCAGATCCCCCAGTGATCTGGGTTGGACGTCAACAGCAACACAACAACGGGATTTGTATACACGTAAAAGTCAGACAACACAACACAATAGGAGAGACAAGCCAGCAAGCACATGCGAACGATACACACACGGTGGGGTTGTTACAGCATACGAGAATGAAAGAGAACATTCCAACCCCAGCTCGCGCGAACCAGCTGGGGGTGGAAAGGTGACAAAATTGTGGCACAGGGCAGCTGCTCCGATCCCGGGCTTGGGATGCAATTACAATGCACGAACGACATTTACATTCAATGACCCGGGCCCATCAGAATTTAGACCACGCCTCACGTTAGTGTTTTCATGTGCTAACTGTCGCTGGTGATTCAAATTCTGGTGGGGTCGTCGTTGACGGATCTCGGCGACTGGACCCTGGCCGGGACGACCTGCCAAATAAAGTATCAGTCAGCTTTTTCCCAGCATTGCCAGGAATAAAAGAACCCACCCTTCTTTTGATATCGACTTGCGGCCCTCAGGTAAGGACCACCCCCACACCTGCGCAACCCATTTGGCCATCGGCACTTCGGTCTTCATATTTCTAACTATCCAGCGGTGTTCCAGCATCTCCTTCGGAGTGGGCCGTGTGTCTGGGTCGTGGGTGAGACTGAAACGCAATTTTAGAAGACGGCCCATTCACAATGGAAGCCCCAACAAATGGGAGCGGGCTCGGAAACTTACGCTTCCTTGATGAAATCCTTCATCGCGCTGCTCCACTGCACCTTCTCCTCGTCTTCCAGTCTCGGGGCCTGGGATGTGAAAAGGGATGACGTCGGACAAGGAGGTACGGGGCACAACAAAGAGCATGTGAAAGGAGACAAATGCCAGTTAGTCACATGTCAGAACTGCGAACAGGTAATCACCTCCGAGGCAGAGATGTACATCATAAGTTCGATGGCGGGAAGATCGTTGGGGAACGGGAATCGATTCTGAACCAGCTCCAACAGTGACAAGCCTGTGGACCACACATCGGACCGGATAGTGTAGGCATGACCGCTGATGCGTTCAGGCTGAATTAAAAAAAAAAAAAGCGGCCGGTCAGTTCCTAGATATGAAAGAATGGTTCACAAGGGACAGTGGGTCGAAAGGTAGGAGGGCGTAGGACGTAAGGCGTCGCAGAGATTTCACAAAAGGCGGATGTTATCAATGAGACAGGGTGGAAATACGTACGGCCATGTAGTAGCTGGTGCCGGTGAAGGTACCGGCCATAGATCCGATCAATTCACCCGACACTCCGAAGTCGCAAAGTTTGACAACTCCTTCACGGGACAGGAGAACGTTTGAGGGCTTTATATCCCGGTGAATTATCTTTTTCGTGTGTAGATATGCCAATCCCTGCAAGATCTAGAACGCCGAGAAACGGGAGTGTCAGTTCTCGAGGATCAACGTAACGGATTTCGGAACGGAAAAATACTGGCAAGACGGAAACAAACTTACCCCTTCCGCCAGTCTGCCAGCGACTTTCTCGCCGACCCTCCAGCCTTTCTCCCTTATCCGTTTTCCGACCGCCTCTAGGCTCCCACCTTCGCAAAAATCCATCAGGAGCTTGATCTCACTCGAGGATGGCGAGATGTAGGCGGCATAGAACTTGATGATGTTCTGGTGCGAAGTCGAGGACATGAAGGACAGTTCTCTGTTCAGCTGCTTCATCGGGGCTTCCCTGGTCGTGATTGTCTTCCTGGCCATCACAACGTCCGTGCGTTTGTCTCTAACCTTGTGAACAGCCCCGCCCGCACCTTCGCCCAATCGATCTAACTCCTGCAAGAACTCGTCCGACCATTCGTCGCCCTGGTTGCTGTTTGACAGTACCTGATGGATGCTCGTCGAAGAGAGAGAAGATAGCTTCGGCGGTGGGGCGTTATTGATGTCTAGGCTACGTAGAGTGGCTCGCAAATTGTCCACCGTTTGTGTCTCGGCACTGTTTGGTCTGATGGTCGCCTCCTCCGGGCCTTCCACGGAAAAGGAGGTGGGTTGAAAAGCGGCACCTCCGTAATAGCCCCCAGAGAACGCCCCGTCGATAGACAGAGAATCGTCAAAGCTGCCAGAGCCGCCATTCGTGAGACTGGATGCGATTTTGAGCTTGGGTTTTCCGGGTTTTTGCTGACCAAGGGTTGGGATCTTGAGTGATAAGGATGGGGCGGGGAGTCCTCTATTCGTTGGCGGGCGGGGGAGTAGGGAAGAAGCGGAAGGGTTGGGCGATGATGAAGTTTGAATACCGGTACCGTTAGCTGGTTGCGGCTGGGATGTTTTCCGGATGTTCAGTGGTGCGGTGGGGGGAAGCTGGAGGGTCGGTGCCGGCGACGCGGACCTGTCCATGCTCCTGGGACCTATCGGCCGTGGGCCTGGCTGCAACGACGGCGGGTGGTTCATGGTGGAGGGGGTTGAGCAAGGGTGGTGGTGGTCGGGACCCTTAAGAACCTTCGACGAAGAACGGAGTACATAATCTATATCGTTTCCCAGCCATCCGCTTAATCGGTCCCATCGCACTTCCCGGTCGTCGCTTCTCAAAATCTTCTCTAGAAGATTCATGTTCGTTATGTACAGGGGGAGAGTCAGCGTACACGATGATATATAGCGTAGACGGAAAGGAGGAGCGGTGTTCCGGTTTACCGAAGAGGTCATCCTGGAACATCGGGGTACATAGATCATAGGAAGAGAGGGAGAACCATCGAGAGGAGAGAAGAGGTGAGAAAAGAGATGAGAGAAAGGGAAAAGAAAATATCCAAGATCCAGCAAGAACCTGTCACCAACACTGATTATTCGAAATGATACGAGTTCGCCAGTTCAACATATTCGAACGCTTTCGCGTTGTACACACCACATACCGCGACATCGGGAGCAGGGGCCGCTGAGTCAAACCACGCGTCTAGATTCCCGGAAGGCTTCTGTTGCAGAGGTTCGTTGATATCCGCCACCTGAATCGTCCGTTCGCCATCATCCGAGTCGAAAGAAGCGATGGATGCTGCTGAGGAAATGGAAGAAGCTGGGGACTGAACAAGGGGAGGAGTAGCGGGAGTGAGAACGTCGGTCATTGGGACCACAGATATGCACTCGACGGCCATGGGCGTATGTTCCTCTTCCTCCTCTTCCTCGGCCTCCAGACGACTTTGGTTCAAGATCAACCATTCCTGGTAGGGGTCCAACCTTGGTGGGGTAAGAGCCACAGGGAATGTTTTGGCGTTTGAACACTCCGTTCCAATCGAAGGGAACGTTCTACTTCTTCCAATCGTCCTGCTTGAAGCCCCGCAAGGGTTCGTCGCACCAAACGACAGATCAGCATGACTTCTAGATCGGACCAACGGTTTGCCAGATTGTTTGCCGACCCAAAGTCTCCATTCCAGAGCGTCGCCGAGCGCTTTCTCGCACCTGCCAACTTCACGAGGGCTGAGACCAGAGAGCTTTGCCCAAGCTCGATTGGAGTAGCACCTATCCTGGAGAAATTTTGATGCCAGGATAAGGGATGCGAGAAAAGTGCGGCGAGGACAAAGAAGTGGTGACGGGACGAGCGGTTCCGGGGTAGCCAGTTCGCCATCCTGTGAGGGTTCTCCAGGTGTGGTTTCGTTCACCGACGCTACGGGTGTGCTCGCGATCTTCGGGAGCTTCCGACGGACGGCCTCGATGTAACACAAAGCGGTCTGGAGAACGGTTCCAGAGGTACGCGAACGGCGGATAAGCTCCTGAACGAAACCGTGGAGCGGTGCGACATCGGCCTTCCCAGAGACACAAGCAGGAGTGGGACCGTTGAGAGATGGTGCCAAAGGAGAGAGCGGGGGCGTTTCGATGGTGGAGGGAGAAATGGGGGAGGGGAGTTGTCGCACACGACGCTGTATTGCAGGGTTCCAAACACGCCATACGGGCTCCTGAGGATCAGAAGTCTTTGGCAGTTGGGTTGCAACCTTAGTCGTCGTATAAACCGAAAGATAATTATCCTGCCAGATTTCGGAGAGGCATCTGACAGCATGATCTGCACACAAAAACGCAACTTCTTCAAAATCTTGAATGTCAGGTAGCATGTGTAGGTACTCACCGATGAGGTTCGCGGCCTGACGGGGTTTGCGCTGGGTGACGTCGGGCGGGGCGTGTATATGACGAATGTTCGGGTGTGTTGAGTGGGGCGGAGATGTTGATATAGCAGAAACGGGGGTATTGAGGTAGGGAGTTGGAGACCTTGAGGTCGAGGCGATCAGAGTGGGGTTGTAAGGTTGCCAGCGCGATCTGGCACGGGAACCCGCGCCAGAACTTCGCTGGGCCATCGTGTGGAGCATGGTTCTTGGGATGAATCGAGGGTGTGGCAGAGAGAAAATAGTCGGAGTGGGGGTGTAAAATAGCGGATGCAGGAGGTTATCTAAAATACAGTGGCATAGACGATGGTGACAGGTTCTTGTTGGATGTTGGACTTGGACTCGGACTTGGGGCTAGGAGAGACGAGAGAGACGGAGAGGGCGTTCGGATGGAGCAGCGATGGTATTTGCGAGGAATACATCCTGACTGGGCGGGGAGTCGGCTGGACTGTCCCTAGAGTCTACGACCTAGGACGATCCAGATATGGGTGTGTCGGCTGAAATTTCAGCTGCACAACCTGGTGAGAAGAACTGGGAGAACTCGGGAGGTTCAGAGAGACTTTCTGTGCAGTTCCAGTGTGGAAAGAGGGCGAGGGCGAGGGAGCTTTTAGGTGGGCAGGGGTGGGGGGCTGTTCGGATGACTTGCTTCAGACCACGAGGAGTCAGCAGCCGCTTATGGCAATTCCACTGAGTCACACAGCCCGAGCCAGCCATGCTCCTACCTCCGACCAGCACCGGACCTTGCGCAAGGGAAATTTCATTGTTCCATCCTGTAACATGCTACGGTCGCCCCTAGATTCCCTGCAGTGCGTTGTACTAGTAGTCACGCCCACCCCTTCGAACCCTCTCCATTACCGATCGCAAGTATAGCCTCCTTTGCCGCCTCTACCGCTTCCTCGGAACCTGGCAAACGAGCACTAATGAGCAATCCTAACACGCGCAGCGAGGAATAAGACTCACCAACAATCACTATCAAGCTGTCCTCTCGGCTCACTGTGATGTCAGTGCCCGTCTCGGCCCGAAGTCTGCTCACGTTCGACCCGCGAGAACCAACAATCCTCGGGAACAGGCTCCGGTCAGGCATCGTCAGGAATCCAACATGGGTCATCGTCTCGGCATGTTCAATAGCCTCTTCGATGGTTTTACGAGCACGGTCCAGTCCACCCTCGTCACGAGCTTTCACCGTCCACTCCACGTCACCTTCCTCTCCTTCAGGGTGGTTCGCCTCCACGTGCCATTGAATTCCCCCCTCGTCCTCCCCAGTTTCATCTATCCGAGCAGAAGCGGCATCAGGGGGCAGTGTTGGGACCTGAGCTTTCATGGGCACGTTAGAATGCTCGACGTTAGCACCGAATGACCTCAGAGTTCGGAATATATTCCCCTGCTGGGTAACCGCGTGGTGATACTTCGCCGGAACCTGGATGACTGTTGTGACTAACTCCGGAGCCGGTTCCCTGATATGCGACTGTTTCCAGATGCGGGACAAACAACAGTCAGACCTCCAAACCCATCAGCTTCACGTCAGCTAGGGAAGATGACCCACCTTGAGTCCATCAATCGCCTTCTCGACCGCTGCGCTGGGACCAAACACTTTGACTACGTTGGCAGGGTCCGCATCCGCCAGCTCTGCAGTGTTCTCGGGATCTCCAGTCTGAAAATACGACCGGGATCCTGGGAATTGAACCGTGACCGAATACTTGTTCTGCAGCTCGTTCAAGTGCTGACCGCCACGACCGATGAGTGCACGATGTTGGGCTGCTGGAATATCCACGCCAAACACGACCCGATCACGGAGAGCCGCAACGGAAGACTCGAGTTCAGCCTTAATCTTTTGCACTAGCTTGGGTTCGCCACGAATCCTGACATCGTCCGAGAAATCACCTTGGCGTGGGCTAAAAAAGCACCGGTAAGTGTCGAACACACGCCGCAGCAAGCAACGGCCGGGGATACTTACAAGCGGACCAGACCGGCCTGGAGCTTAGGGTCGGTAGGGCCTCCACAACGAGCGATCAAGTCCTTCAGCCCTTGACCTCCAGCCCCGATCAAGGATCGATGGAATTTGTTCTCGATTATTATTTCCACAGTCGCCTCCTCTGGAACTGAGCTGGCGATCTCCAGAATCAAATTTTGTGCCTCCTTGATGGCTTGCTTAGTACCCCGGGCGGTGATTATGGCTTCGGTCTCGGAGGATTTGTCCACGTCGATCTGTGCGCCAGTGTTGTCCTTGATATCATTGATGTTGGCCCCTCCCTTGCCGAGGATTCGAGCAATAGCACGGGCGGGGACCGCGAACTCGACCGTTTGGTTGTTTTCCTTTTCGAACTCCAGAGCCTGGGGACTGACCATTGAAATTCTGCAGTCTGGGAGATAAAAACCACTCACGTCCAAGAGTTCCGCTTTGGCGCCAGCAACACCCTTCTTACCGCCCTTTACGAGGACTTCGTCTGGCGTCAATGGTTCGCGGGTCTTGCCTCCTGACCCGGTTATCTCGCGAGGGAAAATAACCTTGACATCATATTTATCCTCCAGCCTTGTGACGTATTTACCGTTCTGACCGATGAGCGATGAATGATATTGACGGGGAATCTTCAGGACTTCAGAAGTTTCGTCGGCCTAGGCATATCAAGTTCCAGCTTTCACTCTCGACGACAGGGGGAAGGTGTACTCACGTATCGGTCAACCTGACTCAAGATACGCTTTTTGGCCTCTTCCACGTTCTCCTTACGACCAGTAATCTGTTGTCATAGAGTCAACCAGCATACTCAGCGAATAGGACTTCGAGCACCAACCTTGACCCGGGACTTCTGTGGGACTTTCTCCCTTTTCTTCTTCGAAGTTTCCCTAGTCCATTCAGATTCTTGGTCGAAGTGGATGACAACCCCGAGTGAGTCCCTTATCTTGTTGATTTGCGTACCACCAGAGCCCACGACCCGACCCACGTATTCCCGGTCGATCTCGAACTCTGTGGACTGGGGGGAGTCGAAGAGCGTCAGTCAGCTTCCTAAGCCATTACGGAGGAGTGCCACGTACGAAGCTGTTGTCAATCTCATCGTTTTTGGCCTTCTCGACAATAGCTTTGATTTCCTTGGTAACCCGATCGACCTCTGAAGCCACGCCTCTGACCAAGATGACGTCCTCTGTCGCCTCGCCTGCATCCGTGCCGAACTTGATCGAAAGCGTTGTATCCTCGCCAATGATCGCGTTGAGAGTAGTACCAGATTTCCCAACGACCGCAGAGTGCCATTTCTTCTCGACCTCAATCAACTGGCTCTTGACGTCCGCCGCGTCCTTGGCCATCTTGAGGACCTCGTTCGCAACATCTTCCAAGTTCTTGCCCTTCTCCAGCGGTGAAGGGGAGGCAAAAGGAGAAGTGGGGTCATACACCAGCAGCAAGGAAGACTGCTCGAGAGACTCAGGTGGGAAAAACACGAGAACGTTGTGTACGTCGTGGAATTGCTTCAGCCTACGGAAGAACGGTGAGAATCCATAGCTTGCTTCATAGAAACTACCTCACTTTTTCGCGTGCTTGTGGGAAACGATCTTATGCACGATCCAGTCAACGTTTATATCCTTCGTTGCACCATTGAGCTTGCCGATCAGTTCCGAGGTCTGCCTAATTGCTTCATCCACGATGTTCTTACTCCCGCTGAGCTCGAGGTTTAGCGTGGTGGCGGAATCCCACAAGGTAGGAGGTGGGGTGAAGACACTAAGGCCGGGATGTGTTGTGGTGAGGGTCTCGGTAAAGTTGACACGGAGGATGTACGTCAAGATGTTTTTCGATGCCTGAATCGGGCCGGGGAGGGGGAACTCGTGGATGTATACCGAGGTAATCTTGGTGATGATAGCGGCGGGACCGTGGGGCAAGTCGTCGCTCGTACCCCAGACCATGACTACCTCGCTGGGATCCTCAGGCTTCGGCACGATGACCGCGCACTTGCTCTGTGCCATGATCTCTTCCGCGGTATTACCGGTGAGCAACCTGTGCTGACGCTTGGGAAAGTTCATCGAAACAGAGGTGAGGGTGGTTTCCAAACTCTCCACAGTGGACTTGATCGCCTCCACGACCCTCATAACCCCCTCCCTGTCGCCAGCGACTGTAATCTCCCTTGCAGTGGCGTTCATCGAGGTTTGGATTTCACGACCCTCAGCAGCTGCCTCGAAATCGGCGCTAAGAGGAGCCAGGAACGGAAAAATGTGTGGAGGAATATCACGGATCTTCTGGGTAAGTTTCGACGTCCTTGATGCGATGATGTCGTTAATGATGAGACGAGCTTCTTCGGCGAGAGGACGGGCAGCCTTGATGGTGACCGGAATGTTAGTTTCCTGTTCATCTTGTTCAATAACCAAAGGAGTAGTCGTGCCAGACGCCGGGGGAGTTGTGCCATTGGCAGTGAGGGTAGCGTTGGAAATGGAGGGGGCCAACCCACCCCTGGGGGGGATGTCCACACGAGCACCAGTCCTTTCCCGAATCTGTTTCAGGGTTGCACCTAAAATGCAAAATTCAGCGGCGAAGATCAAAATACAGTTCTACAGGCCGCACCCCTGGTTCCGATAATGGCAGATATGGTCGATGCAGGGGCCAGAACGGTCAGGGTGACCACGGGGGAACAGGCTGCGACGAGTGCCTTTTTTGCCTTGTCCAACTCCTTCTGGAATTCAGACTTCAAGTAGAAAGTGGTTTCCTTCTTATGGTTCGTGGAAGCCTCGATTTTAACCTTGAATTTTTGCATTATGCCTCTAGTAACCTCGCCGAGTGTCGCAAGATGACCATCCTTTCCGGCACCAGAGAGGTCGATGTCTTGGAGTGTAAAAGATTCGGTTACACCGGATGGCTTGATGCGGGGTCTAGAGGCCCAAGCGGAGGTCGTAGGCTTAATTTGAGTTGGCGCAGTTGGAGATAAGGATGGGAAAGCATCGTGGGAGTCGGTGTCGGGTCCCTGCTGAGACGACTGGCGGGATCGGGGCGGAGCCGCGGGGGTAGGACCCGTGTGCCCAGACAAACTGGGAAACGGATCCGGGGCACCCTCGAGTTCATGCCTCTTCTGTTGACGTCCGCAGAAAAGACAGGATGGAATCCCAGTAGAAGATGCGGTCAGAAACATTTGCCATCTCACGACGCGTGCGCCAACCCACAGGCGACTAACCTGAAGCTCGTTGGCAGACAATGCCATCGTTGTTGATCCAGACAGAAAAACCGGTTTGAGAAGAGTATACGGGTGTCCGAATAGCGATGGAGCCGGTGACGGTAAAACCTGGAGATAAGACGAGTCGCACTGCTGGTCGCGTTCGTAAGAATGAGACGTGTTCACGGAAGAGAGGCTGGCGCTTAGCCGCCCTACGCCTTATGCGCCATCCGCTTCTGAATTGCATCCGACATCAGATGGGATATTGAGTATTATTGACCGAGGGTGATGGTATACTACATGGTGTACCGTCCTAGTGAACGAACGTCCTCGCGTCTAATCCCTCCCTCAGAGTTCGATGTGTGATGGGCCATCCAAATTCCGCCGCGATCTCGAAAACACGGATGAAAAACTCTCCCTTAATGATGCGATGCTTGCCGCACAGTCCTTAGCACCGGTCTTACAGTACTCATAGAACGCCGATGAGCGGGTTCGGAGGTTTTCAATAAGTGGGGAGGGTTTGATGAATCCAGTCTAATCAATGGATAAAGCGTCCGTCATTGCTCAATCAGCAAGAATAACTTACGTCGTTCCTCGAGTGCGCTTCATATTCTGCGGCCCACATACCCCGGAAGAGGTTGACAGCGTGCAAAGTCTCCGCAAATCGGTGGAGAGTGTTAATCAGGGCGACCACTTCTGAGCGAGTCAGGAGATTCCTGTTGGAATGGGGACTACAAACAATCAGCTGCGAAATGCGGGCGCAGGTGTAGTGAGAAACCCACTCCAGTGTCATCTCATCGAGCTCAAAGAGGATTTTCATCGCAGTTGCGATCCCCGTGGTCTGAACCTTTCCCCACAATCTGCACTTGTCACAGCCGACACAATCCATGATCCTCGTAACGTTTCTAAAGTGGCCCTTGAATTCCTGCTTCAAGACCTGTGTATACCTGTGAGGGAGACGGTATTCATACGAATGGCGCTCGGCTTACGTTGGCATCTTCCCCGGTGAACATCAGCTTCTCATCAAATTTGCCCACTTGGTGAGCAATGTTAATAATGTTTCCGAGAAGACTCTTGGTCTGAGCATCTTCTTCGTGCGTGCCCGTTGAACAGTAATCGTATTCGGACAAGTAGGGGCCGAGGCGAGAAACCGCTCGCAAGAGGAGAACAGTATTGAAGTAAATCTGCTGCAATCGGTCAGGATGTGCACCAACGCGGTCTATGAAACACTGGAGGTTTGGGGCCTGTATGGTGCAAATTGACTGAGGACGTGCATATCCAAGGTCAAAAAGTTCACATACCCATGTCCCCGTGGTTTGATTGAAGTACTCCATGCAAATATGTGTGGATATTGAGGTGTGCAAGCCCGAAATAACCCTGTAGAATACCCTCTTCTCCATACATGTTCCTTCTTCCACAGTGCTGAGTTTGGATGACAGTGTACCTGGGACGAGGATTGTGGGTTTGCTCGGCGACCAAGTGGCCTCAGATTGCCCAAAGCAATTCTCCTGATAGATGGCGTTCCAAACTCGGTGGGAGGCAGGGGCGACATAGCCAGTGAAGCGTTCCGGGTTTTCGATCAGGTCAACGTATTCACCCTCGGCGGAGGAATCCAGGAAGCAAAAGTCGGAATCCCGATAGTAGCATCCCGGCAACTTGTTAATCTAACTCCAGCTCAGTCACGGATGTGGTGACGAGTATGAGCAGCCGCGCACCTCATTCTCAGAAGGTATCTCGACCTTGCTGAGGGCACTCGCCCTCCATCTTTCAGGAATATCTTTCTGTCCGGAGGTTAGTGGTACTACAGCATCTAAGGGGAGCAGACGTGCCTCGTCAATAGTGGTTATTCCGCACTCCCGGTTCATACAAAACCCATTCTCTTGCCAGAATGGGCATTCACGGTATAGATCCACCTAGCGAAGTTATTAAGCGGGTTTCGCTGAAATGATGGACACTGCTCACCCTAAAATATCTGAAGAATGGTGTCTCTACCAACTCGTGTAGCTGTTGGAACAACTCCGAACCAACGCTGTCCACAGCCTCGAAATTGCATTCCGTTGTTTCGATTGGACCTGTTAACTAAAGGAACCGTCAGACTTTCCCGTGCAACAGCAGACGATGGGGGGGCATACAGCATCCCTGCAGACGGCGCTTGATGGAACGGGCGGCGGTGAACTCGGTTCGAAGGGGGTTTGAGAAGAGCTGACGACGGCAACCGAGCTCAAGAGTAACGAAAGGAATGCGGCCACCCGCCTAGCGGAGACCATTGTCAATAGTTCTGGGTGAAGCGGTCCAAGGTAACTTGTTGGGAATAAGAGGGTGCTCGCAGCCCCGGTCGAGTGGGCATGACCAATCGAGATGAACGGGCGGTCGGTTCGCCACGTAAGTCACTGATGTCACAATCTCCGTTAATGACCCGAATCTAATCCAACTACAAGGCACTACACGATTTTTGTGATCCCTTTACTTATCAGACTACAAACCTGGGAAACAAGACACGTCCCAAATTGAACGCGTCCGATCACGCTTCGTCACGCGTCGCACCAGATCGCGACTTGCTCCCAACCAACGCCACCGACGATGTATATCAAGACCCTGACCATCCAAGGGTTCAAATCATGTGCGCACGCGTTTGTTCCCACAGCCGACATCATGCTGGATGCTGATTGCAGGTTAAGACAGAGACCAAACCGTCGTCGATCCTTTCTCGCCAAAACATAATGTGGTCGTAGGGAGAAACGGATCAGGGAAGAGCAACTTCTTCGCCGGTAATTCCCCTAATTTGTGAGTTTCAACACACTGCTCACTCGGAACTAGCCATTCGGTTCGTGCTCTCGGATGCCTATACTTCTATGGGCCACGAAGAGAGGCAGTCACTTCTGCATGAAGGGGCTTCGACATCGACCACATTGTCAGCTTATGGTGAGTATTGATCCACCTTTCTGCGTGTCGAAGCAGCCGTTCACGCGTGTTCTAGTCGAAATTGTTTTCGATAATTCTGACAACCGGTTTCCAACTGGCCGCGACGAAGTTATCCTACGTCGAACCATCGGTGTGAAGAAAGACGACTACAGTCTTGACAAGAAGAGCGCGAACAAGGCCGACGTCATGAACCTACTGGAATCTGCGGGTTTCAGCAAATCTAACCCATATTACATCGTCCCTCAAGGCAGAATCACCGCTCTCACAAACGCAAAGGACCACGAACGTCTTGCTCTTCTCAAAGAAGTCGCCGGCACGAAAGTATACGAACAACGACGTGCCGAATCGCTTAGGATTATGGCCGAAACCGACGCAAAGCGCAACAAGATTGCCGAGCTTCTTGAATACATCGAGAGCCGCCTGACAGAACTCGAGGAAGAGAAAGAGGAACTCAAGGAATTCCAGGAGAAAGATAAGGAGAGGCGATGTCTGGAATACGCCATGTACCAGAGCGAGCTAACGGATATCACGCGCGCTTTGGACGACATCGAGGAGAGCAGGAAGGATGACTTGCATAATGCGAACGAGAGGCAGGTGGTTTATAACAACCGGGAGAAGGAAATTCAGGTGTGTTTATCAGCAATTCCTACGGTCCCGCCTTTGCTGACACAGCTGTACCTAGAATCTCGAGCGAAAGATCACAGAAACGCGCCATGCCCTCCGGGACGCCAACCTCTCCAAACTTAGCTCACAATCCGAGTTGAACGATCTCATTCGGTCCTGTACAGAGCTGGAATGCATTGTCGAAGACCTCACAGCCGCTGGGGAGCGTTCCAGTGGTCGCCGAGAAGAACTCGAGACTGAGCTCTCCAACCTCAACGCGGAGATCACCCAGACTGAAGCAGAGTTGTCCCAAGTTATACCGGAATGGGAGCAAAGGAAAGAGGCCGAGCTCAACGAGAAGAGGAGCTTGGAGTTGGCAAAGGGACAACTGAGCGCGTTGTACTCGAAGCAGGGGAGACTGTCCAAGTTCAGAACCCAGGGGGAACGGGATAATTACCTCAGATCCGAGATCGCCTCTGTCGAAGCGTTCAGGCAGAATCAACTCGCCGCTCTCCAAACTGCCCAACAGGATCTTGCCTCCGGCCGGACATCATTCCAGGATATCGAAGGAAGGATCAACAATGCTGAAACTCAGGCTGACGGCGGGAGGGAGAGGGCAAAAGAACTGAGCGTTCAGATAGCAGGTCTGAAAAACGAATCAGCCGAACTAACCGAACGTAGAAAGGAGCTGTGGAGGGAGGAGACCAAGTTGGCCAGCCAAATCGGCCAGGCCTCGGAGGAACTCAGGTCTGCGGAGAGGAATTTGGCGAGCATGATGGATAAGGTATGCTTCTCCACATCCGTCTGAAGGAGGCGTTACGGTTGACTCCACTTTACGTGAAGGACACGGGCATGGGCCTGAAGGCTGTAAAAAATATCACCAAGAACCAGAAACTGACCGGCGTGTACGGTCCTCTTTGCGATCTCTTCGAGATCCCTGATGACAAGTTCAACACTGCCATCGAGCTTACCGCGGGAAACAGGTAACGAAATCTTTATAGAGTTATTAACCACACCGCTGACCAGTTCCTCGGCACAGTCTGTGGCATGTCGTCGTCGATACCGATGATACTGCTTCCCGTCTGCTCAAGATTATGAACGCAGAAAAGACCGGCCGAGTGACGTTCATGCCTCTGAACCGTTTGCGACCAAAGGCCGCCCCACCCGTTAATGCACAAGATGCCATTCCACTCTTGTCAAAGATCACCTACGACCCTCTCCACGCCAAAGCTTTCCAGCAGGTGTTCGGCAGGACGTGCGTTTGTCGGGATCTCACGCTCGCTGCAGCCTACGTCAAGAGCCACGGCATTAATACCATCACACTAGACGGAGATAAAGTCGATCATAAGGGCGCGTTGAGTGGGGGGTATCACGACGTCAGGCGTTCCAGGTTAGACGCGATCCGAGCCTTGTCCACCTGGCGTACCAAGTCCGAGGCGGACGAGAACAGGCACAAGGAAGTCAAAGCGACCATCCTGGAGTTGGACCAGCAAATTGCAAGACTCGCCGGACAGATCCAGGTGCTGACAACTCAGCTTTCACAGCAGAAGCACGCGAGGGATAGCTTGGGGGATACTGTTGGTGTCTTGAAAAACGAGAAGGAGCGAGTGAAGGAGAGAATCGAGAAGCTCGAGGGACAGGTCGAGGATACGGAAGGGGAGTTACGGGAGTCAGACACCCAAATTCAATCCCTTCGAGACGAGCTCCAGACACCGATGGTCGGTGGACTTACGGATGAAGAGGAGGCCGCCATCGAGAGGCTTAACCGGGAAGTTGACCAACGGACCGCTAGTCTAACACAAAGGACAAGCGAGAAACTCGAGGTCGGAGCAAGGAAGAGCTTGGTTGAGATCAGACTGAACGAGGACCTCAAGAGGAGGAGATCCGAAATCATGGGGATGATCGAAAGGTTGGGGGAACCTCAGAATGCAGATACCGCGGCTGCGGAGGATCTGGATTCCAGAACAAGGGAGCTTCAGACACTCAAGAACGCGATCGAGTCGTTGAAGGCCAAATCTCTAGGTGCGCAATCAGCAAATCGACATCCTTTCAGTTGGCTGAGTTTGAGTTGCAGAGGCGGAGAAGGACCATGATGCCCTGAGCAAGCAACTTCAAGAACTCCGAACCGCTTTGGAAGGAACGCAAACCCAGCAGACGGAGGACGGGAAGGCTTTCTCGAGACAACAGAAGAACGACGAGAAATACCACACCAGGAAGATGCTTCTGACTAACAGGAAGGGCGATGTCGACCGCAACATTCGGGACCTTGGGGTGCTCCCTGAAGAAGCCTTTGGAAAGTATATAAATGAGAAACTCGACAAGGTATTCACTTCGCCCGAGTACGCGGGGCCCAAGCTGACGAGATTACCCAACGTAGCTGGTCAAGAAGTTGCAGAGAGTTAACGACGGCCTCAAGAAGTTCGCGCACGTCAACAAGAAGGCCTTTGAGCAGTACAATAACTTCACGAAACAACGGGATCAACTGATCCAACGTCGCGAAGACCTTGATACGTCCGCACAGTCGATCCAGGAGCTCGTCGAAGTTTTGGATCAACGCAAGGACGAAGCGATCGAAAGAACATTCAAACAGGTCGCGAAGAACTTCGAGGAAGTGTTTGAAAAGCTTGTCCCTGTTGGCCGTGGGCGATTGATTATTCAGCGGAAAATTGACCAGGTAAGTGTTTCGTGGCCTCATGGTGGGTCTGTCTGTCGGTAAACATGCATACGAAACCCGGGGATTTTTAGGACGAGATGGACGAAGATGAGGAGACGCAACAGAGTAGCGTTGAAAACTATACCGGTGTTGCGATCAAGGTTAGTGTCGTCGTGATGGTCTGCTCGGCCCGATGATCCTGTACGGTATTAACGGGACCCTCCGGATAGGTGTCGTTCAACTCTAAGGTTGATGAAGGTCTACGAATTCAGCAACTCTCTGGAGGACAGAAGTCCCTCGTCGCACTTGCCACAGGTAAGACCCCATTCAATTCCTTATCACGGGAGGGTAAAGCCGGGAACCCCCTCTCCATCAGTATTCGCCATCCAGAAATGCGATCCAGCGCCATTCTATCTGTTTGACGAGGTGAGGATCAATAGTCTCCCCGCTTCTCGAGTATCATCTGATCCAGTTTTCCACCGAAAGATCGATGCCAATCTCGACGCACAGTACCGAACCGCAGTCGCAGGTGAGTTCCTCGACAGCGAGATGCTGACATGACGTGATGATTGACGATGATCGAACCGGTGGTCCGAACAACTCACAGGGATGATCCACGAGCTTTCGGAGACGGCCCAGTTCATCACCACGACGTTTAGACCGGAGATGCTGGTGACAGCCGACAAATTCTATGGGGTCTTGTTTGACAATCAAAAAGTGAGCTCAATACGAACGATCAGACGTGAAGAAGCCCAGGAGTTCGTCGATCAGGTAAGCACGGAAACCAGGGACCCACTACTGCCACTGACATTATATGTCACTTCCCTGTAGGAGGCCCAAGTGCAGTAATATGGCGAAATGTCATTGGAATCGATCTTTTGTTCCTCATACTTCGTCCGATGCCCATACTGTAACATTATCTTTGTGGAGGTGGACCGCCGCTACCACCGAGGTCCGGCAGGGCTTTCAACCGTGCTTTTTTGGCCTCTGCATAAAATTTTGCAGAACCAAGACTGCTTGGCGTGTAGCTACTCCATAATTCTTGCTATTTCGAGGGGCTCGGGGCTGGTTGAACGAGGGGCCCGTTTCGGGAGAACTTTGAAGTGACCCGACCGTAATGCTGGGAGCAAACATGATTGAGCGAAGAAAAGGCTGAACGATAGTCGGTGTGAAGATTGGTCCGATCTCCGTGCCCAGGCACCCCGGAAAGGACCCGAGACCGCGAGCGGTCCCACCTTGGCCTTGATGCAGCTGCGCACCAGTCTATACAGCGGACGCGCATGTGATTTCTAATACATGCACTATCAGATTCAGAAGGCTTCGTGAGTTTGCAGTAAACTTCGAGGGTCAACCCCCTCCCCTCCTCAACCGAGCTCGCCATTCTAATCAACTCTTATTTCTCGATGGCTGTGCCGTTCAAATGGCTCTCGTTACCTGTTGTCCATGTTGCACTTTTGTACTGTTAGAATCCCCGTTAGCCTTGGCTTTGAGGAACACCACCCGATGGCCCACGATTCTCCCCCCCTATCTGTACTTGTATATAGGTAGTACAACATCGCAGCAAATATGGTCTATATATCTGGTTGCTCTCACAAGGCCTGAAGCGACTGAAAGCAACCGGAAGTGACTGAAAGTGGTAAAAGGCAAGCGGTGGCTGTTATTCGCCTCGGTCATTTTTGAAGCACCTTGAAAGAAAACCTTGGCGATTCCTTTCAAGTGCTCCAAAAGTGCCATGGAACTCGAGGTACTTCGACGCTTTCAATACTCGAAAGATCTCTGGGGTTGTTTCTGTGTTTCGTGATGCTACTACTGTTCGGAGGTAGCCGTACGTTGAGTTTGGTATACGTGATGATTCGTCGGTAGTTAATTCTGCCTATACTGTAGTATGAGTTTGTAACCCGTGAGCAGTCCATCGCTGGGAGTGGACGTGGAACGTGAAAGCCGGGGATCTCCACGGATCAGCATACTGGACGACTCCCAGTCTCGACGTAGGTGGTGAACTGGACCCCATCTTGGGAACACCCTCCGGCCGCCGTCGAACTCCCGTGCGAAGGAGCACACTGTTCGGAAGTGCTGTTCGGAAGCGTGTGAAATCAGTCTCACGGGGTAGTGAATTGATTGCTCGTCTGAACGGACCTGGAAGATCCGCTGAGGATAGACCTGACCATGTGACAGGATACCATGGGGCTAAGAGAAGCCATGAGATCGTAAAGGGATAAAAAACGGACGCGGGGCCGCACACGATCACCGCACACAGGACACTGGTTAAGGAAACCAAGACATCTGGATGAATTGAATCAGTTGTGTACTGTGTTCCGTGGCAATGACCCGTACCAGCATCTTTAGCGAACACCGCCGCCTAGGCAACAAGCAAATCTAACGATCAATATTCTGGACGAGTCGAATCTCACTCACGGTGACAAAAGTTTGGAAGAGAAGAACCAAAAAGAAAAAGGTGAGGCCTTGACGGATGAGTGCGGATGCAAGGCATGATTTAGAGTCGAACTTCCGAAGACCAACAATCGTTAGAATGACGATTATACAGTCTACGCATAGAGCTGGGGGGACCGGGGTCAGGAGGTGAAGTTTATTCTATCTTTTTGTCACTCAACCATAAGGTGCAAAAATGCCAAGGTCGTTCTTTTGTGAGCCACTGGAGCTAATGCATTGCTCATGCTCGTAGCTCCAGGTCGCAAAGAACCCTCGAGCCAGAAGTCCTTCACGAAAAATCAGAATCAATGTTGACAGTGACACGGATAAAATCACACACCAACGCCAGTGAGTATAACCTCCACAATAACAAGTGTCGCCATTGAAATGACGACGTACCGCTGGTATGACCAGATGATTGCCCTATTGCGCGTTCACTCTGGTTAAAAGGCGGAAAGGTATGGGGTTGCATAGGGTGGATAGCTTACGTGCGAACAGCTAAATTAACGGATGCAGAGGCGACAGCGGCTTTGCCCAGAAGCTGAGATTGTGGTGAGAAGCGGGTTTCGAACGCACGGGCGAGGGCGGAGACATACGTTCCCCCCGACGTATATCGCTGAAAACTTGGGTGTGAATGGAGCAGGGTCCAGTACAAAACTACTCACCATCACAGTTTACTGGTTCCCTCGACGTATGAAAGAGTAGACTAGAGGTTATTGGTATCAGTTCGAAGGCAGGATGTGAGAAAAATCTCACCATCCAATTACAAACCCCAATGTGATATAGCGGGTGAGGAAGTATGGGATCTATTTTGCTGAGCGCGGATGTAGGATACGTGGGGAAAAGGACAAACCAGTGGCCATCGTAGGCTCAGCTTCCCCCTTACAAACTTAAGTTCGAACCATAGAGTTGCTGAATAGTCCCATCTAAAAACGGGCTGAGGTGGGTGGGGATAGCCACGAACCGGTGAATTTGGGAACTTACAAGAACATGCCGCACGCGATGAGAATAACTTGGTGGGAGGTAGTCCAGTCCGTCATTCCGGTGGTCCAGCGATGAGAAAGGCTGGTGCGTGGGGTATGAGATGGTCGTGATGATATAGCATCGCAGGGTTGCTTCCTCCGTTGCAGAAAACCACAAAACCAGGACTCGATCAACACCTGATCGGGTGCACAGATGATACTCGTTTTTCCGTTTCCCGGTTTTCCGGATTCCACGGATGCGGGGTTGTAAATCTCAAACAGAGATCTTTCGCTTGGGTGCACTGGGTCGTTCTACAGGCTCTGGGTCGTGTCGCGATTGAATATTTGGAATATAAGAGATTGACGGGTGACCGGCAAGGGTAGTGTCCAGGGGGAGGGGCGGGTAAACCCAAAACCCCGCCGGTTTCGAAAGGAAAGACATTCTAGAAGGGCGGTGTTCGTCGCCAAAAAAAAGAGCCCAAGTTACCCGTACATCCGAGGGAGGGTGCGCCTGACCCGTTCCGAGAGAGCCCACCGCCTGTGGGGGTATCAGCTCCTCGCAGCAAACTAGATATCCTCGAAGTCCCGGGTTGAGAGGGGTAGCTGTCCTTGCCTGGATTTTGGGACCGATCAGGGTTCCGGACGGCCTGGCCCCGCTCCCCCATGCCAAATCCACAATACGAAAGACTCTCGACATCAGACGAACCTCTAGCCGACGGCACCTCGCCCAGGTCGAGGTCGCACAGAAACGCCCCTCTCGCAAAGTATCTGCTTCTGGCACTCACCTTCGTCGTCGTCGCCTTCTGTTCCTTCAAGGCCGGCCAGTGGTCCGGCCAACACCCGCAGCAACCCGGCAGTGACGACATCAACACAGGAATACCCAAACCCAAACCAGACAACTCTTCGACAGACACTCCCACTATGCCAGGAAACGGAAAATACAGCGTTGGATAGTGCGTATTCTTAACTCTCATTTTCTCCTCTGGCGACCTGAACTGATCGTTTCGTGTGGGCAGCTTCGTTAACTGGTATGGATCCGATACAAGACATCTAGCGCCGCAACGTGTGTCTCATCGTTTGTGCTTTTCTAGGGGTATCTATGGCCGCAAGTACCCGCCTTCCCTGATCCCAACGGAAGACCTGACGCAAGTCTTCCCATTCGACCCCACTGAAGCGCAAGAGACTGACCCAGACCATCAGACACATTCTCTACGCCTTCGCAAACATCCGGGCTGATTCCGGAGAAGTCTTCCTGTCCGATAAATGGGCCGATGAAGAGATCCATTACCCTGGCGATTCGTGGGATGACAAGGGCCTCTTCGGCAACTTCAAAGCCATCCACATGCTCAAGAAGCAGCATCGGCACCTCAAACTTCTCCTCTCTATAGGCGAGTACACATCTACCAGGCTGGAACAAGACTGCGGACTTACCGCGACCGTGCATAGGTGGCTGGACATATTCTCCATCATTCCATCCTGTGGTCGTCTCCCCAGCACTCCGCAGGAAGTTTGTCGAATCGTCCGTAAAACTCTTGGAGGACTACGGTCTCGACGGCTTGGACATCGATTACGAGTATCCCCAAAACGGCGAACAAGCAAAAGGATACACCCACCTCCTAAAGGAACTCCGCCATGCACTGGATGAACACCAGCGAAAGAAAGGGATTGGTTATCGTTTCTTGTTGACGGTATTTGTGGTTTCCTTTTCTACGATTGACATCCCCTTGACTTGGTTTGGGCAGATTGCCGCGCCGTGTGGTCCCCAGAACTACCATAAGCTGCACGTAGCTGAAATGGACCGTTACCTCGATTTTTGGAACCTTATGGCATACGACTATGGTAAGACTCATCACTTACTTCCCCCTTTGAGCACTGGTCTGATCTGCATCGCCCATCCAGCCGGTTCCTGGGATTCTGTCTCCGGGCACCAAGCCAACATCCGCGGTGGAGATATCAGCGGCGTCGAGGCCGTGAAATTCTACCATACCAAAGGTGTCCCTCGTCACAAACTTATCCTTGGCATCCCCCTCTACGGCCGCTCCTTCATGAACACCGAAGGCCCCGGAAAGCCCTTCTCAGGTGTCGGGCCCGGCTCATGGGAGAAAGGCGTATACGACTACCGTGCCCTTCCCCTCCCCGGATCTTACATGTTCCGTGACGAAGCGATGATGGCGAGCTGGTCGTACGATTACGACAAGAAGGAGATGATCTCGTTCGATAGCGAGGAAGTCGCAAAGTGGAAGGGAGAGTGGATTAAGCGTGAGGGCTTGGGAGGGAGCATGTTTTGGGAGTTGAGCGGGGATAAGGGCTCGGAGAGGAAGGATATGGAACGCGGACCGGGGAAAGATCCTCAACCTGGTCGGAGCCTGGTCAAGGTCGTGAAGCATGCGATGGGACCGTTGGATTCTACCCACAATTGGCTCAGGTACGAGGGCAGCAAGTTCGAGAACTTGAGGAAGGGGATGGAGTAGATTGGCAACCATATTGGAAGTTCAAGGATTTCTCACCGGCACCACTTTCGTAGTGAAACGGACTCGACTTATGATTATTTATCCACCACCAATAGTTTGCAACTCGAACGAGAAGAGGGAGATGCGGCTTGTATTGTTTGTAATGACGACTATGAGACAACCGTATTTGAGGGGGATTGTTAGCAAGTGAGGGTACCAGGAGCAACTTCAAAGGCGAATATACATCAAGAGTGACAGCTAAGGGCGGGGGTTTAGAGAGACGCAGGATAGCAGATATACAGTCTGGTGCTAGCAACGTGGGGGAAGATATACACTGCGCGGAGCGGGTCCACGGCAAGCTTGCAAAAGAAAGAAAGGGGACGTAACAGGTATGACGTGCACATTCGTGAATCTGTTTGGATTGTAGGTAGTAAGGCGATGATCAGAAGTTCGACGTGAGAGAGAGAGAAAGTATCAGGTCCACACTCCACCTCATCGAGGATCGGCAGCCCCAATGAGTCTTCTATCGTGGGGAGTTCTTGCATAAAGTGCGCTCGGCACAAGCCGAAGGTGTAGGAGTTTGATGTACAAATGAATGATGTAGAGTTGAATGCATGCATATACAAGCGCAGGGTTAGATGGCGCTACTTGTGTTTTCTCCAGCGGATTCGCAGGGCTAGGGTTGTTGGACGGGGGGAATTCCAAAGAGGATCCAAGAGTGAGATACTCGGGAAGCGGTGGTTCATCGTCATCAACAAGGGCGTCTTGCGCTTGGGCCTTGTGGGCGCACCCAAGATCATCGCCACAACCCGGAGGGCGTGTTAGTCACGCAGTAGAGGCAGGGGAGGAGGTTGAAGGAGAAGACGATTCGTCGACATTGATCCAGCCGCTGGAACCGGCCACTGGGGGAATATTCTCGTCATTATCATTCCCGTCGTCTGACGAGGATTCCTGGATTGGGGGAGGGGGGACGGGGATGACCTTGGTCTGAACAGGCGCTGCGGTGGTACTTTCAGTGGGTTTGGAAGCTTCCTCTTTGGGAGTCTCCTTCGCCTTCTCTGCAGCCTCCTCGGCCTCCTTTTCTCGCTTCTCACGTTCAAGTTCCTTGCGTCTCCTTTCCTTCTGTAATGGAGTTAGAATGATGCTCTTCCAAGAGAGGGGGACCGCGACGCACCTCGATTTTCTCCTTGATTTCCCTAGCCTCTTTCTCTTTTTTCAGACGCTCGCGGAGCTCACGTTCGCTCTTAACCCAAGCTGTACCACCAGAGGCGGCACACTCTGGGCGGGACTTGTTCTTGAGAAGGTAGCCCTGAAGAGCAGCAACACTGAACTCATCCTCCGGTATCGAGTCAGCAAACTGCTTGGCTAGCCTCGACAGCGTGGCAGCATCGATCGGAGGTGCAGAGTGTTGGAACTCGGCGATCTCATCCTCAACCGCTGGAGGGAGGTACTTCGGGGCGCTCGCAGTCGAGGGTGTACCAACCTCTGACATCGTTCTAGATCTCACAGAAGATTCTCTCGTTGTCATCGAAGAAATTGATGTTGACGACGCCGACGAAGGCAACGATGAAGAACCCAGGGTGAACATCGCATCCGAATCGGGGTTAGAAGCTAGGTCAGAGGGTGTCACAGGAACCGAAGCAGGGGAGGGCAACACAATGCTAGCGAGTTCAGCCTCTGTAGGCTCATCTTCCTCGGTGGATGGGAAGAAGTTGCGGAACAGTGCTTCAGCTTGCCACTTTGACGCGTTCTTGAATTCAACCCAGACGTCCATACGGCCGGGTCGAGATAACGCCGGGTCTAAACGCTCTAAATGGTTCGTAGTACTATGAAACCGCATATCAGTCAGATTATCGCAGATAATCGGCGAAAAAGAGGTTACGAACGCGAACAAGAGACGACCTTCAGCGGCCGCAACGCCGTCCAAGGCATTTAACAGACCGCTCAGACTGAGAGTGTTGGTATCCGAAATATGATCCTTGGAACGTCGGTGCCGGCTGCCCGACGAATGTTCGCGGGTGCTCTCCTTCTCTGAAGAGTCTGATCCGTCGGGACTACCGTTGGATGAGTCATCTCGGGAAGTGCTTCGGGTGAACGCAGCGTCGAGATCCTCCAACAAGACGATGCACCGGGCCGGCACGCGACCCATCAGCGTGGTGAGCGTGCTGTCATTGATCCACGATGACGACAGCGAGACAACGTAAATGTCAAGCATGAGTTCACCAGCGATGGCATGGATTAATGAACTTTTTCCGGATCCTGGGACCCCGTGAAGGAGATAACCCCTCCGAAAGGGGATACCGCGGTCAGCGTACCACTGGTGTTACACGTCAGCAGATGCAGACGACGCGAGGTATGGGCGTAAGAGGAAGTACCTTCTCGGACTTGAGAAAGTCCTTTGTGTCGGAGAGTAACATCTCCTTGACGCCGGGGTTGAGGACGATGGAAGAGATGGGCCGCTTGTGCCGAGAGTCCGTCCACCTCCAGCATCCGTGCGAGTCGGCGAAGTAGATCTGTATCCTGTGCACGGCCTCTGCCTCGTACTCCTTTTTAGCTTGAAGGACGAGTTGTTTAAGGATTGAATTATTCCTCGCCACGACGCTAAAAAGGAAATCCCCGCAATATTATGAGAAGGAAGGGAAGTCACATGAGCAAATCACCTGACGGGCTGAAAAAGGAAGAATGGCACCGACCTGATGGACAGCACCTCACAGCCACTGCCGTCTGTCTTTCGACCTCGCCTCACCCGTAGCCAGTGACCACGGTAATAGATGGTGTGGGTCGTATTCGCAGTTGGCTGGAAGACGACACGGGTCTTGACCTTGCCCGGGACATCCTCTTCCCCGTCGTCGTCGTCGCCGAACGAATTGTCCGCCACCCGCGAAGAGAGCCCGGACGTTGTCGTCCTGGTTGTCGTCTCAAATTCTCTCGACCGCTGCCATTCGGGGCGACGGGAGAGCCAGAGCATTAGCCAGTCATAGGGATAATCCTCTTCAGAGAAGTGAGCGGTGAGGAAGAACGCTGTGAACGGAGAGGTCAGCGTGCGTGGCACGGAGGGTTGTGTACAATGTCCGTACAATTAATGAAGTGATTCCTGTGAGCGCTGATTGAGCGACGGCTTGAAGACGAGAGCGCAGCGGGATACTCACCATCCGGAACTCGCCATCCGGCGCGCAGTCTCGACGGTACCGCCGAGGACGACGAGCTTTACACCATCAACCATTGAGGAGCCTCCACCGCCTCCTACGAGAGGCTGAACGAGCGACTTGATGGCGTCCATGTGGGGTGAGGACTATTGCTAATGCCAAATCCAATGCTGCGAATCTTGGAGGGTATGGGGACGGAGGGAGGTACCGGTAAATGGTGGTAGAGATAAGAGGGGTGTGGTGGCACAGGACGTGGCTTAAGACGGAGTGCGGCGGAGGCTATGTTAACCTCTTACTGAGACGAGTCGAGGTTGCGAGTCAAGACGCGTCAGCCGAAACGTGCCATTATATCCTGTTGATGCAACGTGGGATTATGAAATCTACATCCGCTATTAACACCGGTTCCTGATAACTACGAGCATCTGCATCATCGGACAGCAAAATACAACCCTTCCACAGCCACATTCGCTTGCCATATTCCCAACCGACGGGTGACTCGCAGCATCGCGGGTGCAGGCAGCACAAGCGCAAACGAGACAGGCACCAGCACCACCAGGGATATCCCCAGCAGAAGCGTGATGCTAGGCTTGATAACGAGAAAATAGAACAGCGACTGGTATGTGGTCCCATCCGTAAACTGCGGAGGCGTTAATTCGGTTCGAGTATGAGTTGACGCCCTTACCATAGCATAAGCGTTACGATAGAAAGAACTGTCGTACCGAGGAGGCGTTCCTGACTCGACGTCAAAGGTCGCGTCCTGCAGTCGATAGAATATTGGCCGTGGTGGGTATGGAACAGACGCGAGTGGACCGTGGAAGGTGGATTGCAAGGCGAGCTATCCGATCAGTACTGATGAGAGGGTGGACAATTGTGTAAGGCGCGTGACTCCTACCTCGGTCCTGGAAAATGCCCTTGCCCCGATCAAATCGAGGAAGCACAGCAATGCTCCTAATGGTAACACCACAAGCAATGTTGTCCCGGTCTATCGAAGAATGAAGTCAGCGCATCGAAGGGCTTACGCAGTAACTTGACCCACGAGTGTGAAAACAAAAAGGTACACCCATGCCAACAACGCAAACGGAAAGTTTACCACCAGGAGATGAAACACTGCGGAATAGTAGGCTCTGCGGCCCATGGGCCGGAAATACCGCTTTATCCTCGCCCACGCGCCTAGGCGTTCCACATGTTGGTCCAGCCCCTCGGCATTTGACTCGGATACCTCTTGCCTACGACATATATGTCGCCTTTCATCCTGCGTGGGAGGAGTAATATTCAAATCGATGTCAGAGTCCAACTCGGGTTGGAACGCAGATACCAGTGTCTGCGCAAGGGATGGTGAACCAGACATGGTCGATCGAACTGTGCTCGAGTGCGACACCGTTCGCTGCCTGCGACGCAGAAGCGGAGTTGACAGCAGTGGTGTATTCTCGGTTGCTACGTCGTCATCCGAGATATCTGGTCCTAGGGGTCCATGTCGAATGCGTTGAGGTGGGTTGGTCCTGGTTGGCACCTCGCAATCTGCAACCGGATCTGATGGTACTCGTGTCCCTGGCCTCCGGTTCCTTCTCGAGCGGTGAGGACTGGTTGTGTATGGGGGCGGTGGTTCGCTCGGAGGCTGTTCGGCGGGCGACAAGATGAGAGGTAAATTAGGCGAGGCTGGCTCAGCCATTCTGTGAAACGACGGTGGCGGTCTGACGGAAAAAGTCGTGGGTGCATCGGACTTCCCACGGTTACAAGATATTGGAAGCTGCTGATCCAAATCGACCGCATCGGTTCAAGTGAGCACTCGAGTGCCACCGAAACGAAGCTTACGGGCCCAACATTGTCCGCAGCTGTAGCAGTCTTCTGAGGCGCCGCTCATCCCACGCCGGGAGTCTGACAACACTTGGCTTGATGCACTGACTCGGAACGCCTGGCTAAAACTTTCCCCCGCCTTTTTATCCCCGTCATTCTGCGGCCGTCTCCTCTTTATCGACGACCCGTTTCTTAGGTGGGCGGGTTGCACCGTTTAGATCACCTCTTTGAAGCAATCCCTGTGCTTCAATTTGCAGCGTGATGATGCCGTACGCTCGCCCCTAACATCCAAATGGAACGCCGGTGGTCAACACAAAGGCCTCTGTATCCGTCATGAGTGATCAGAGTGCGCGATTCATGGTGCTTCTTCTCTGGTACCTGGCATAAGATTCTGTCACCGGAGTGGTGATAATCTTCCCCAACCATGATCCCCGGTAATGATACGCCAACGAGCACACTCACAATCGTTGCAATGGAGGAGTTCTCGTCTACTTCCTGTTCGTCACGTTAGGGGTTGTATGGTTTCTCAGCAACTCGCGCGCTCGCTCCACAACTTCCGATACCTGCGTGGGGAAGGCAGATACATTCGGATGACGACAGGTGGGCCTCATCGCGTCTTGATTCATATAGATTGGCTAATCTTCCCTTTTCTCCTTCCCTGTCCATCAGAGTTCAACAATCGGGGGCTTTGTATGTCACTCTCTGGTCGCATCAGGCCTGCCAACTTGAAGGCTCAAAAACAAGCGTAGGTCCTCAGGGAACGCCCCAAAAAGAATGGGAGCGCTAGTTGAAACACCGTAGATGCCCCTCTATCCCGGACGCGTTGAATCCCCCTACCCCCGACTATCAATACATCGATGATCCGGACTCTAGGGTATTTTTGGTTGAGTTGGGCAGCCCCGCAAACTTTTTCTTCTATGTATTTGGGCCACATGTTGCCGGGAAGTACATTTTTTACAACATCATGGTTTGCGTTCTACTATATACTTCGCCGGTGTATCGTGGAGACTTTTGAGTTATGGGCAAACCGTACCTCCGTTCTTGCAGACCTACAGGCCGATGTTGATCCGGGACCAGGCGGGAAGGGAGCCGGGTTGATCGCTCCGAAGCGCCGCTTCTCACCTTCCGTTCTGATTCCGAAATGTCCGGTCGAGATTTCGAGGAGACCGCGAAACAGGAGGAAGCCCGTCTCCGGCTCGTACACCCCACCACGGAGGATATCCCAGGGTGTATGGCCCTCTTAGACGACTTTCTGTCATGTAACAGTGCGTGTCTATTGCAAGTGTCTAAGTGACACGTCAATAACACACACGATACCCAACTCCAGTCCTGGGAGTTCAACTCAAATCATTGTACCGTCACGGGGAGATGTCAAAGTGTGGGCAGAAGATGGAAGATTTCAAATTTTGCATGGCGAACAAGTCTTTGCATCCTGAAGATAGGCGAGACGCCTGGATCCGCCACCGTGCCGAGTGGTGGGCGAAACGCAGATTGGAGAAGAGTAGTGAGGATGTCTGGGAGGTGAGAAAGTGAGTGATCCCTTGACTCTGAAAGGAGTTGTGTTGACCGGGCTTCAGGGAACCTCTCAAGAACTTCCCTCCAGAGAACTTGGATCACCTCGGTCCAACTGGCATCATTCTTGCCTGAGGCAACTCGTTTGTTATTACCCAGGGATGTTTTGTGGACCATCATAAGTATCGTATGGTGCCTATATAATCTGCAGAGCGATCCATTAATCTTTGCTGTTGCGTGCTGAGGTCCAAAACAAGATGTATAAGAACACCAAGATACAGGGTGACAGTCCCCAGGACTAAACAGTGCTACACACGAGTCTAGATGAATATCGATAGCCTTTTAAGGGAACTGTCGGGACCCCGACCGTTGCGTCGGGGCGTGGATATTATCTCCAAACCGCGCATCTGGAATCCGGCGCCTTAGCCTTTTCGCTCGAATCCCAGCCAGCCCCCAAAACTACGGAGGGCGGGAAGGGTGGCGAACTCACCTACTTCAGCCGCACCACATGCTGGTGTCACCTCGACGCTCGATTCTCCGTTCTTGTCGGTCCACACGAGGGGGAAGTTCTCAGATACTGAGCAATAGACCTCGGCTAGTGGCACCCTTCTACAACGGATATATATATCCCTAGTCCTGGGGACTGTCACCCACAGTCTGCAATATTGTACAAAGGCAAGCAACAAGATATGAATGAGAATTCTCATCGCCAGCTGCACCACCTCCCACCCTCACTCTCGATGCTACTCGCAACGCTACTCATCGAGTCGCTTCTCACCTGCACCAGCCTTGGTGGCCGCTCCTTCTTCCCCTTCCCCTTTGCCCTCCTCTTGGTTTCCTTCCGTTCCTCCTTCCACTTCTCCAACCGCTCGTCAAAACAGTCCACCGCCAGAACCCTTCCGAACCCCCCAAAGTTATCGCTGCCAGCAAGGAATTCCTCCAGAATGGGGAG